>Ga0070686_100000004_pt1 | contig 262514 bp, 237 predicted proteins | sample KBSS23LmetaG_FD_65654 | JGI IMG/M metagenome (GOLD analysis project Ga0070686, IMG submission 65654) | Switchgrass rhizosphere microbial communities from Kellogg Biological Station, Michigan, USA - KBS S2-3L metaG | ecosystem: Host-associated > Plants > Roots > Rhizosphere ...
CGTGGCGGCGGCGCGCGGCTACGTGGACGACGTGATCGACCCGCGCGAGACGCGGGCGCGCGTGATCAGCGCCTTCGACATGCTGCGCAACAAGCGCGACAGCAACCCGCCGCGAAAGCATGGCAACATCCCGCTCTGAACGAGCCTTTGGGCTCGCGGGCGCTGCGGCGGGATGTGAACTCATGAACAGGCAGGAGCCGGGAACCGCGAGGTTTCCCGGCTCCTGCCTGTTCATCTGGGTACCGGTACTGCTGGTGGATGGGAGCGCGCCACAGGGGCCAGCGGTGGAACGTGTTGTTCGCAACGTGGCGAAGGTTTGGCGTGGCATTCCGGACTTGCCCAGAGAGGTACATCTTTCGGCTGAACCTGAATGGGAGGAGCCGAATGAGCGCACACGTGGTCAGGGATGGACAGACGGGCGCGGCCGTGATCTCGGGCACCGGGATCTCGGTCGTCTCGATCCTGCGGGAGCTCGCGGCGTCGTCGGGCGCGGACGCCGTGCTGAGCGCGCACCCCGAGCTGACGGCCGATGCGCTGGCGGCCGCGATCTCGTTCGCCGCGGCTGCGGTGGAGCGCGAGGTGCCCTACGACTTCAACACCGTAGCCGCGCCCCTCGTCGTGCGCGAGCGTGCGCTCGCGGGCGGCTACGGGGCTGCACGAAGCCCGGTGTGGGCCGATGAGTACGACGGCCTTCTCGAAGAGGTGGGCCTGCTGCGCGAGCTTTGCGCCGCCCAGGCCGAGGTAGCCGCCGGCGAAACGGTTTCCAGCGAGGAAGCGCTCGCCTTCTTCCGCTCGCACTTCGGCGGATGAGGGTACGATGGTCGAAGCGCGCGCTGAAGCAGGTGGTGGACGCGGGGATCTACGTTCTGCGTGACCGTCCGCTTCCCGCGCTCCACTGGGCCGAGGAGCTGATCGGCGCGATGTGCAATGCGGGCGAGTTCCCCGAGAGTGGACGCGTGGTGCCCGAGATCGGGAATCCACGCGTCCGCGAGATCATCCACCGTGACGTGCGGGTGATCTACCGGATCGATCCCGCGGAGCTGGTCGTGATGATGGTCTGGCCCACGCGTCGCGACGCCCGAAAGCTCGTCCGCCAGCTGGAACGGTATCGCAGCTACGCGCGCGAGCCCGAAGCGTGACCGAGCGCGATGGCCGGCCAATGTCCGGAGGTCGTGGTGTTTCGCGCCGACGGCGGTCGCCTCATCTTTCCGCAGGCTTCCGGCACACGCTGCCGGAGCGGAGGCGTGACGGGGATCCTCGAGCGGAGGGAGCGGGGTGGCTGCGAATGAGGCGGGGGCGGGACGGCTGATCGACCTCAGCCACGCGGTAGAGCACGGGATGGTGACGCTGAAGGGCTATCCGGCGCCCATCATCTGCGATTACCTGAGCCGCGAGGCGTCGCGGGCGGTGTATGCGCCGGGGACCGAGTTCCACATCGGCCGCATCGACATGATCGCGAACACGGGCACCTACGTGGACAGTCCGTTCCACCGCTACGAGCACGGCAAGGACCTGTCCGAGCTGCCGCTGGAGTCGCTGGCCAACCTCGACGCGGTCGTGGTCCGCACCATGGAGAGGGCGGGCCGTGCCATCGACCGCGACGCGTTCGACGGGATCGACGTTCACGGCCGCGCCGTGCTGGTGCACACGGGCCACGCAGCGCACTGGGGCACGGACGCGTACTTCGAGGCACACCCGTTTCTCACCCGCGCGGCGGCGGAGCACCTGCGAGATTCCGGGGCGGTGTTCGTGGGCATCGACACGCTGAACATCGACGACACGGAGGATGCCGAACGCCCGGTGCACAGCACGCTGCTGCGCGCCGACATCCCCATCTGCGAGCACATGCGGGGGCTGGAAGGGGTGCCGGACGGTGGGTTCCGCTTCTTCGCCGTGCCGGTGAAGGTGAAGGCGTTCGGCACCTTCCCCGTACGCGCATTCGCCCTGCTGGATTGATCTGGCGTCGTTCGTGAGTCGGTACGAACCCGCATTCGTCGTGGGGGTGCGCATCGGGCGATCCAGTGTGCGTGTGGGGGGTAGCAGGGACGGCACCATCCGCGTCCCTCGCTGCTCATCGCAAGTCGAATGGCTGCAACCACCTGGATCGCTCGTATCCTTTCGCTCCTGGCGGTCTTCGCCGCCACGGCGACGCCCGGGCGAGCACAGGCGCAGGCGCTGCCGGGCGTGCTGGCCGGGCGCGTGATCGCGGCGGGTGGCGGAGGCGTGCGCGGGGTGCGGGTGTTCGCCCGCATGGGTGCGCTGGCCGATTCGGTGGACGTGGACAGTGCGGGCGCTTTCGCGGTGATGCTCCCCGGCTCGGCGACGGACTCGGTGGAGCTGTGGGTGGACGCGGCGGAGCCGGCGGCACGGGTGTTCCAGCCCGCGCGGCTGCGCCTGGGGCCGCGGGAGAGTGCGCGCGAGCAGGAGATCGTGCTGGTGCCGCTGCGGTGGACGATCCGCGCGGGGCGCTATGCGAGCCACGTGGTGGAGGTGCCACTTGCGCGCGCGTTTGCTGGTGCGTGCGCGGGGTGCACCGGGTTCTTCCGGCACTTTGCGCTCCCTTCCGGCTCGGGGCGCACGTCGCTGCGGGGGTGGCCGGCCGAGCGTTTTCCGCTGCGGGTGGCGTTCGACCGCGACTGGAGCGGCGAGCCGGTGACCGCGCGCGACTCGGCGGCGTTCTGGCGCGAGGCCGAGGAGCTGGAGGAGACGTTGGGGGCCGACGTGTTCCGCCCGGCCAACTTCCCCGACGCGGTGCCGCGCGAGAGCGGCGGCCCCGACGACGTGATCCTGGTGTGGATCGACCCCCGGATGCGGGGGATCAGCGGGCTGGGGACCGCGGTGTCGAACGGCGACGACATCGAGTACGGCGACCTGCGGCTGAACCGCGGGGCGCTGCGCGAGACGGCGGTCGACCCCGGGCTGGTGGCGCACGAGCTGGTGCACACGCTGGGGTTCGGCCACACTTGCGCCTGGCGGTCGGTGGCGGCCGACGTGCGCCGCTGTCCCCAGCTGCGCGCGCCCACCGCGACCGCGGAGGACGTGGCCTACGTTCAGCTCGCGGCCGAGATCCGCGCGCTGCTGCGCGACCACCGCGGCCGGTGGGCGGTGGAGGCCGCGCTCGCCGCGATCGAGACGCCGCGCACCGGAGGGTTGGCGGTGCGGTAGATCGCGAGGCGTCGACGTGTGGCATTTCCACGAGAACTTCCTACGGGGAAGGCAACCCATCTCCCGACGCCGATCTTGACATCGGATCGGGATTCCCGCGGCGAACCGCGTCAACGGAGTCGCGCGGGCGATCCCCTCGTGCGTATACTCCTGCCGTACCGCTCCCCGATCCCGATCCCTGCGGCAGATCAGAAACAGCGATGACCACGACATCCGTCTCCACCTTCGAGCGCCCGGGGCCGGGCGAGCACGCCGAGTACTACGGGAAGTACACCGCCCTCGTCCCCGACGGCGACATCCTGGACATCCTGGAGGCACAGCTGCGAGAGGTGGCGGCGTTCCTGCGCGGAATCCCCGACCCGCTGCACGACCATCGCTACGCCGAAGGCAAGTGGAGCGTGAAGGAGGTGGTCGGGCATCTGAGCGACACCGAGCGCATCTTCTCGTATCGGGCGCTTCGGATCGGGCGGGGCGACGCCACGCCGCTGTCCAGCTTCGACGAGAACGCCTACGTGGCCAACGCGCGCTTCGCCGAGCAGGAGCTCGACCGGCTGGTGGATGATTTCGTGGCGGTGCGGCGCGCCACGCTCACGCTGCTGCGCGGCATGAATGCCGAGGAGTCGGCGCGGCGCGGCACGGCCAGCGACTGGCCGGTATCGGTGCGGGCGCTGGCGGCGATCATGGCAGGCCACGTGATCCACCACGTCAACATCCTGCGCGAGCGCTACCTGGGCGCGTCGTGACCCGCGCGTGAACGCCCGTGCCGGATCGCTGGCGCGGGCGTCGTTCCATCCCCCTTCTCATCCGTCGATGACGCAGCCCGAGCCGCGCCGGCCGCAGACGCACGCGTACTTCATGGGCATCGCCCTGGCGGTGCGCACGCGGGCCGACTGCACGGGCAACCGGGTGGGGGCGGTGATCGTGAAGGACCGGCACATCGTGTCCACCGGCTACAACGGCACGCCGGCGGGGATGCCCAACTGCAGCGAGGGCGGCTGCCACCGCTGCGCGCACCGCGAGCAGTACGCCAGCGGCACCGGCTACGACCTGTGCATCTGCGTGCACGCCGAGCAGAACGCGCTGCTGGCGGCGGCGCGCTTCGGCATCGCGGTGGAGGGGAGCACGATGTACACGACCATGCGCCCGTGCTTCGGCTGCACCAAGGAGCTGCTGCAGGCGCATGTGGACGCCGTCCATTACCTGCACGACTGGGTGCACCCAGACCCCAAGTACCAGGCCGAGTACGAGCGTCTGCAGGCCCGTTTCGGCGGCGGGATCCACCGGCTGGAGATGGAGGACCCGCATGCGGCGTGGGCGATCACCACGCGGCGGGCAGCCGCGGGGCGGCCGGACGAGATCGGGCACGGTGCGGTGTAGCCTCCGGGCCCGGTCGCTCGCTGGCGCGGCGGCCTGAACGATCGATGTATGCGTCGCACCGGCTCGCGAAACCCGCGGGCCGGTTGTAGTTTGCGCGCCCCTGGACATCTACCGAAGCACCTGCTGACCCTACGCGAGGCACGCGCGTGTTCAACAAGATCCTGATCGCCAACCGGGGCGAGATCGCGCTGCGGGTGATCCGCGCGGCGCACGAGCTGGGGGTGAAGGCGGTCGCCGTCTACTCCGAGCCCGACCGCCTGGCGCCGCACGTGCTGGCCGCCGACGAGGCCTACCTGATCGGCCCGGCGCCCAGCGCGCAGAGCTACCTGCGCGGCGACGTGCTGATCGAGGTGGCGAAGCGCAGCGGCGCCGAGGCCATCCACCCCGGCTACGGCTTCCTTTCCGAGCGCGCGCCCTTCATCCAGGCGGTGCGCGACGCCGGGCTCGTCTTCATCGGCCCGAGCCCCGACGCGGTGACGGCGATGGGCGACAAGACCGAGGCCCGCTCGCGGATGATCGACGCGGGTGTCCCCGTCGTTCCGGGAACCAAGGAGGCGCTGGCTGACTCGGCCCAGGCGCGCCAGGTGGCGGGGGAGATCGGCTACCCCGTGCTGCTCAAGGCGGCGGCCGGCGGGGGCGGGAAGGGGATGCGCATCGTGCGCTCGGAGGACGAGATCGAGCGCGCGTTCGACGCGGCGGGGAACGAGGCGCTGGCGGCGTTCGGCGACCGCGCGGTGTACATCGAGAAGTACCTCGAGGGCCCGCGCCACATCGAGATCCAGCTGCTGGCCGACCGGCACGGCAACACGCTGCACCTGGGCGAGCGCGAATGCTCCATCCAGCGTCGCCACCAGAAGCTGATCGAAGAGGCGCCCTCGGCCGTGCTCACGCCAGACGAGCGCGCGGCGATGGGGCAGATGGCGGTGGCCGCGGCGCGCGCCGTCGACTACGAGGGCGCGGGGACGGTGGAGTGCCTGTACCACAACGGCGAGTTCTTCTTCCTGGAGATGAACACGCGCATCCAGGTGGAGCACCCGGTGACCGAGCTGGTGACCGGGGTCGACCTCGTGCAGTGGCAGATCCGCGTGGCCGCCGGCGAGGCGCTGACGTTCACGCAGGACGACGTGCGCTTCGAGGGTCACGCCATCGAGTGCCGCATCACCTCCGAAGACCCGTACAACTCCTTCCTCCCCTCCACCGGCCGCATCGGCGAGCTGACGGTGCCGGGCGGCCCCGGGGTGCGCTGGGACGGCGGCATCGCCACGGGGGTGGAGGTGGGGCTGTCGTACGACCCCATGCTGGCCAAGCTGATCGTGCATGCGCCCAGCCGCATCGAAGCGGTGGAGCGGATGAAGCGCGCGCTGCTGGAGCTGCGCATCGACGGGGTGGACACCAGCGTGCCCTTCCACCTGCGGGTGATGGACGAGCCCGACTTCCGCGCCGGCAACCTCACCATCCGCTACCTGGAGGAGCACGAGGAGCTGCTCGCCGAGCCCGCGTCGGACGAGTCGGTGCGTGTGGCTGCGCTGGCCGCCGCGCTGCTGGAGGAGGAGCGCCGGAAGATGCGCACCGTCGCTCGCCCGTCCGCCGCGGCTGCGCCTGCCGGCGGCGGGGGCGGGTGGCGGCGGATGGGGTGGACGGGGCGGTGAACGACCGTCGCGGCGGGCGGGGCGGGGAACGCGGACCGCGCGGAGGCTCCGGGGGACGCGGCGCACCGGGTGGTCCGGGTGGACGCGGCGGGTCGGCTGGACGAGGAGGTCCGGGTGGGCGTGGCCCCGGCGGACGCGGAACGAGCCCCGACGCGCGCCCGCGGCGGCCACCCGCGCCGGTGGAGGTGCGCATCGACTCCATCGCCGCCGGCGGCGAAGGCGTCGGGCGGCTGGCGGACGGCCGCGTCACCTTCGTCCACCGCACCGCGCCGGGTGACGTGGTGCAGATCGAGCTGACGGAGCGGAGGGAGCGCTGGACGCGCGGGCGGCTGCTGCGGGTGCTGGAACCGTCGCCCGAGCGCCGCGAGGCGCCGTGCCCATACTACGCGCGCTGCGGCGGGTGCACGCTGGAGCACATGGCGTACGACGCGCAGGTGGGCGCCAAGGCGCGCATCGTGGCCGACGCGTTGACGCGGATCGGCGGGCTTACGGTCGAGACGCCGGAGGTCGTCCCTTCGCCAACCGAGTTCCGCTATCGCAACCGCGTGTCGTTCGCGCTGCGGCGGGCGGAGCACGGGCGCGTGCTGGCCGGCTTCCACGCGCTGGGCGAGCCCGACGAGATCGTGGACATGGACGGCGCCTGCCTCCTCCCCGAAGAGCCGATCGCCCGCGTGTGGGATGCGCTGCGCCGCGAGTGGGGCCCCGACGCGCAGCGCCTGCCCAGCGGCGCCACGCTGCGCCTCACGCTGCGCGCGAATGCCGCGGGCGAGGTGTCGCTGCTGGTGGAGGGGGGATACGGCCCCGGGCGCCCCGACGAGCTGGTGGCGCGCGTCCCGGGTCTGGTCTCCGTCTGGCATCGCCCGCGCGAGGCCGGCGCCGAGCTGATCGCCGGCGCGCCGGGGCTGCCCGAGACGTGGGGCGACGAGACGGTGGAGCTGTCGGGCGCGGCGTTCCTGCAGGTGAACCGCGGCGCCGCCGCGCTGCTGGAGGCGCACGTGGCCGCGCTGGCGGGCGACGTGGCGGGCCTGCGCGTGGTGGACGCGTACTGCGGCGTGGGCTTCCACGCGCGCCGCTTCGCCCGCGGGGGGGCCGAGGTAGTGGGGATCGAGTTGGACCCGCAGGCGGTGGACGAGGCCACGCGTGCCGCACCGGAGGGGGCGCGCTTCGTGGAGGGCCCGGTGGAGGAGCTGATCCGTGCCGAGCTCCCGGCGGACCTGGTCATCCTCAACCCTCCGCGCGCGGGCGTCCACACGGACGTGGCCGACGCGCTGGCGCAGGCGCCCGTGGCGCGGATCATCTACGTCTCCTGCAACCCGGCGACGCTCGCGCGCGACCTGAAGCGGATGGGCGGTGCGTACCGGCTGGAGTTGGTCCGCAGCTTCGACCTGTTTCCGCAGACGGCGCACGTGGAGACGGTGGTGCTGCTGAAGGCCGTCGCGCGGTAGGCCGCTGCGCGATCAACGAAACGAGGCGGGCCGCCCGACACTTCGTCCGGCGGCCCGCTTCGATCGAGTACGATGGTGGCGTGAAGCGCCCCGGGTCAGCAGGCCTCGCCGCCCTCGGTGATGCACGCCACCACCGGGCTCATGCAGAGGCACGAGTACTCTTCGGTGGGCCCGTCGCCGGCGCAACCGAAGTCGCATCCCAGCCGGCCGCCGCCGGTCGTGTACTCCTGCCCAGCCACGGTCCCACGCTGCTCCGCCCGTGCGGCCGTGTCGAACGTCTCCACGCGCAGCTCGTCCACGCTCAGCATCAGCTTCTTCATCGGTCTTCCAGGTACAGGGTGAGTGTCGCCGTTCCATCTCGTTCCCTGCCCGGAACGCCTGCCCGGCTCCGGGAGCGCAGAAGGCGGCAGTGGCGCAGGGCCGGGTCGAAACGTCCTGGCGGAGCCGAACAGGAAGCCCGCTGGAGCGTGTCTCTCCGAGGTCTCCCTCTCTTGCGACGTCAGCAGTAGGGGTTGTGGATCCGGTCTTGAGTCCAGCAGGCGGCGTCGCAGCTGACCACGCCGCGGGTGGGGGTCGCGGCCCGCCACCCCGCGCTATCGCTCACCCCCGGGCGAAGCAGTGGCGAATGCCTGGACTTCGAGGTTGCCCACGTTCGGCTTCAGCTTGTTCATCCGCGTCTCTCCGCGTGAGGGTAGCCGCCAAGCCCGGTGTGGCGCCGGCTCCAGACGTCACGGCATGAATACGGCCACAACGGTAGAAGGGTGGCCGTTGGCCGGCGCCTCCGACCCGGAGACGCTACCACGTCCCCGCGTGGAGGTCGAGCGCAGCGGATCAGGTCGTGCGCGGCCGCGATCCGTCGAACCCGCCCTGGGTCAGCAGTCGGGGTCGTAGTAGGTGATGCAGGCGTAGTCGAAGCTGACGCCGCTGCAGGTGGTGCCGGTGCAGGGATAGCCGATGCGGGTGTTGGCCAGTGCCTCCACGGCGGGCGGCGCGGCGGCGCTGAACGAGGTGACTTGCAGGTTGGACGGATCCAGGCGGAGACGAGCCATGGTGCTGCTCCAGTTTCGCGGGTGATGGATCGTGGCGGAAAGTAAGTGCAATGTGCCGCACACCCAGGCCGCAGTCAATCGCGCTGGCATGGTCGTGTGTTCGTAGGATGACGCGCCGGGCGCGCCTCGCCGGGACCACGCGCATCGCCGCGAAGGCGAGGGGCTTGCGTGGCCTCCGTTCGGCCGGCAGGTTGGCGCGCCTGGCGTGATTTCGCTCTTCAGCTCGGACGGATCTCAGGGATGAAGTACTTCGTGACGGTAGGCGACCGCGAGGTGGAGGTGGACCTCACCGGATCGCAGCCGGTGGTGGACGGCACCCCGGTGGACGCCCGCATCGTTCAGCTTCCCGGCACGCACGTGCGCAGCCTGGAGGTCGACGGCCGCTCGCACACGCTGAGCGCCAAGCCGGGCGACCGCCGCGGCCGCTGGAACATCGCGCTGGGGCGCGAGCGCTTCAGCGTGGACGCGGTGGATGAGCGCACCCGCGCCATCCGCGAGATGACCGGCGGCGACGACGCCGAGGCCGAGAAGGTGGTGACCGCGCCCATGCCCGGGCTGGTGCTGAAGATCGAGGTGGAGCTGGGCCAGGCGGTCAAGGCGGGCCAGGGCGTGGTGATCGTGGAGGCGATGAAGATGGAGAACGAGCTGAAGGCCCCGGCCGACGGCGTGGTGGCGAAGATCCTGGTCTCGGAGCGCCAGACGGTGGAGAAGGGTGCCACGCTGATCGTGCTGGAGTAGGTACGGCAGGGGACAGGGAATAGGGGACAGGGGACAGCAAGCCGAGCGGCCGGGAGGGCGTCGCATCGTCATCGACCCGGTCGTCCGTGGGCTCGCCGTCCCGCCTCCCCGACCTTTCTCGGAGAGGAACCGAGGGCGGGCATCGTCTCCGACCCGGGCCTCCTGCGAGGCCCGCCGTCCGCGCCTGGCCTCTCTCGTCGCTGCAGTTGCAGGCTGTTCCCTGTCCCCTATCCCCTGTCCCCTTGATTTTCCCCTCCACTGGAGATCGAGATGTACCGCACCATCGGCGACTTCGACCGTGACTGGGCCCGCGAGGCCGACGCGACCCTGTCCGTGCTGCGCAACCTGACCGACGCGTCGCTGGAGCAGCGCGTGAGCCCCGAGGGCCGTAGCGTCGGGCGGCTTGCATGGCACATCGTGCAGACCATTCCCGAGATGATGGGGCACGCGGGGCTGAAGGGGCTGGACGGGCCGGGCGAGGATGAGCCCATCCCCGCCTCGGCGGGCGAGATCGTGGAGGCGTACGAGCGGGCGGCGCGCTCGGTGAACGAGGCCGCGAGCTCGCAGTGGAGCGACGACGAGCTCCCCGAGGAGATCCCCATGTACGGGCAGATGTGGGGGAAGGGGCAGACGCTGGCCGCGCTGATCCTGCACCAGGCGCACCACCGTGGCCAGCTCACCGTGCTGATGCGCCAAGCCAGGCTGAAGGTGCCGGGGTGCTACGGCCCCGCCGCCGAGGAGTGGGCGCAGATGGGGATGCCCGCCCTGGCGTGAGACCTGCCGAAGGGCGCCGCCCGGACGGCGCCCTTCTCGTTTCCGCGACCTCCACCTATGCCCATCACCCCCGCACACGCCGCCGCGGCCTGGCCGCTGCACCGCGCCTTCCGCCGTCTGCCCGCGGCCGCGCTGGTGATCGGCACCATGTCGCCCGACCTCGAGTACGTGCTGCGGATGATGCCCCACGGCAAGTTCGGCCACACGCCGCAGGGTCTTTTCCTCTTCTGCCTCCCCGCCACGCTGATCGTGTGGTGGGCGTGGCGCGCGGCCATCCGCCCGGCGCTCACCCCGCTGCTGCCAGCCGGTATCCGCGCCGCCGCCGAGGCCCCGCCGCCCGGCCGCGCCAGCGACGCCGTGCCGCTGGCCGTGATGGCCGCGCTGCTGGGCGCCGCCACGCACATCCTGTGGGACGGCTTCACGCACGTCACCGGGTGGGCCGTGGCCCTCTTCCCGGTGATGATGCGGGCGCCGGCCCGGTTTCCCGGGCTCCCCTGGTTCGCCTTCGGCCAGTATCTCAGCTCGGTGATGGGGGGGCTGATCACCCTGGCGTGGGTCCTGGCCGAGTGGCGGCGCTGGCCCCCCGAGGCGCGGCGGTTCGCGCCGGGGGAGCGGGCGCGGCTGGCGCGCGTGGCGCTGTTCGTGGCGGCCGTGTCGCTGGGCGTGGGTGCGGTGAACGCCACCTTCGCGTCGGAATTGTCCGCGCGGCTCGGCCGAGCCGCGGTGGGCACGATGGCGGGGGTGGGCGTGTCGCTTTCGATGTACGCGATCTGGGCGGCGTCGCAGGGCAGGGTGGCCACGGGAGACGGATAGCCGCCGCTTTCTCGTAAACGGGTAACTCGATGCACCCGCAGGGTTTGGCATCTCGTCGCTCGGCTCGGCCTGGGGAGGTCGCCGTCGCCTGAAATCCTCCACGTGGGCGGAATTGCGATCTATCTTGCGATGTATCTTCCGATATATCTTGACTCCCGATATATCGGAACGTTATATCTTGATCGTCAGGCTGGATGAAGAGGGGTTTCCGCCAACACGAAAGAGAGGGAGGGGACGATGTTCGGACGATACCATCACTGCGGGCCGCGCGGACGGCGCGGCGGGTTCGAGTTCAACTTTCCCGGCGGCCCGTGGGGCGGCCCGGGCGGGCAGTGGGGCGGCGGCGGGCCGGGGCGCGGGCGAATGTTCGGCCACGGCGACCTCAAGTTCGTGATCCTGAACCTGCTGGCCGAGAAGCCGCGCCACGGGTACGAGATCATCAAGGAGCTGGAGGAGCGCTTCGGCGGCACCTACTCGCCCAGCCCGGGCACCGTCTACCCCACGCTGTCGCTGCTGGAGGACCTGGGCTACGCGCGGGCGCAGACCGAGGAGGGGAACCGCAAGGTGTTCGAGATCACCGACGAGGGGCGCAAGTACCTGGAGGAGAACAAGTCCACCATCGACGACATCTTCGACCGCGTGGACGACTTCGGGGCGTTCATCGGGCCGGTGGTGGCGGGGCTGGGGCGCGCGTTCGGCAACCTGGGGCGCAGCACCTTCCGCTCGGCGATGAAGCACCAGGGCGACGAGCAGTGGGTGCAGCGCGCCCGCGAGATCCTGGAGCGCGCCGCTCGCGACATCGAAGGGCTGAACTGAGATGGACCGCACCGGCGTTCCCGCCGACCCCGACCCCGGCGGGGTAGCTCCGCCGCCCGCGTTCTTCGGCTTCTGGCCCCGGTTCGCGGACGCGGGCGACGATCTTGCGGCGGGTGAACGGCGGATCGTCGAGATCCCGTTCGCGCGGGCCTTGCCGGCCCGCGGCGGGAGCGACGGGCCGGGGCGGATGGATTGATGCCGGATGGATCCGGCGGCGGGTGCGGTCGCATCCGCCGCCGGCCACCTCCTTCCAGACTCTCCTGCGATCCTCGGGAAGCGGCGTACTGCGTCCACGGGGAACCCCGAAGAGACGGCCGAGCCCACGAGGCGCGGCGCACCTCGAATCGAACGGAGGGTGACGATGCTCCACGACTTCAACCCGTTCCGCGCGAGCCGTCCTCGCCGGCTGGAGCCGCGCGTGAAGGTCCCCTGGGACGAGAAGACGAGCCCGGGCCCGGTTCCAGGCCCGATCGAGTTCGAGGTGCCGTGGGACGAAGCCGCGGCCCGGCTGATCCCGGGGCTGCGGATTCCCGGAGGGAAGCGGCGGAAGCCGGAGCGGTAGTGGCGCACGGCGGCGTCGATGCTGGGCTGGTGAAAACGCGAGCGGGAGACGGTGCCTTCAGCCGTCTCCCGCTCGCGTCCGTGCTCCGGACCGTGAATCCGCGGGCGGTGGGAACGACGTCCTCCGCATCCCGCCGCTTCCGCTGGGGCGGTGGACGCGCCTAGATTCGATCCGTCGTCCAACGCTCTCCCTCCGCCTTCCGAAGCGCATGCCCCGCATCGCCCCGCTCGACTACGACGAGATGCCGCCGGACGCGCGCGCCGCGCACGACCGGCACCTGCAGACGGCGCGCATCACCAACATGAAGCGCACGCTGCTGCACTCGGTGCCCGCGTTCGACGCGCTGATGACGTGGTACGACCTGCGCGACGCCGTGAAGCCGTTCCTGGGCGACCGGCTCACCACGCTGTTCGCGCACGCGGTGTCGACCGAGACCGACTGCCTGATCTGCTCCACCTTCTTTCGCCGCATCCTGATCGAGAGCGGAGAGGATCCCGACGCGCTGGAGATGGATGACCGCGAGGCCGCCGTGGTCGCCTTCGGCCGCGCGCTGGCGGTCACGCCGCACCGCGCGCCCGACGCCGTGTACGACCGCGTGGCGGCGTACTTCGGCAGCGAGCAGATGGTGGCGCTCACCGCCTTCGGCGCGCTGATGGTGGCGACGAACGTGATCAACAACGCGCTGGGCGTGCCGCTGGACGACTACCTGCAGCCGTTCCGCCGGCCGGCGCTGGCACCGAGCGAGGGAGTGGGGGCGAATGGGTGAGTTCAGCGGAAAGGTGGCGTTCGTGACGGGCGCCGCGCACGGGCAGGGCAGGGCCACCGCGCTGGCGCTGGCGAAGGCCGGCGCGAACGTGGCCGCGTTCGACGTGGCGCGGCCGCTGGCGTACCCCGGCTACGGGATGGGCACGGGGGAGGACCTCGATTCGCTCGTGCGCGAGTGCGAGGCTGCGGGCGCCGCCGCGCTGGCCTTCGCCGGCGACGTGCGCGACGACGCGGCGATCATGGACGCGGTGGAGGCGACCGTGGAGCGCTTCGGCCGCATCGACATCCTGTTCAACAACGCCGGGATCTGCGCCTACGGCCTGGCCCACGAGCTGGACGAGGACGAGTGGGACGCGATGATCGGCATCAACCTGAAGGGCCCCTGGCTGGTGGCGCGCCGCGTGATCCCCGTGATGATGCGGCAGCGCTCGGGGGTGATCATCAACAACTCGTCCGTCGCCGGCTTACGCGGGATGCGGCGGCTGAGCCACTACGCCGCCAGCAAGCACGGGCTGGTGGGCCTGACGAAGAGCTGGGCGCTGGAGCTGGCGCCGTACGGCGTGCGCGTGCTCTCCATCCACCCCACCGGCGTCAACACGCCGATGAACGACGGCCTGGCCGAGCTGGAGGGGAAGACGGTGGAGGAGATCGCCGAGGCGTCTGCCGGCAACCTCCTTCCCGTTCCCTGGATCGAGCCCGAGGACGTGGCCGAGGCCGTGCTGTACCTGGCCAGCGACCGGGCGCGCTTCGTCACCGGCAGCGGGATGGTGCTGGATGCGGGGCTGCTCACGCGGTGACCGCCGGATGACGTTCCGGGCGGAGGCCGACAAGGTGCGCGACGGCGGGCGGAGCGTGTGGCTGCGGCTGTCGTCGCTGCGTGCGTGCATCCGCCGGCTGTGCCGGGCGAGCGGGCAGTCGTACGAGGAGGCCATCCGCCGCTACGGCATCGATGCCCCGTCGCCCTGGCCCGCGACGCCCGCCGACGCGCTGCTGCAGGGTGTGCTGGCCGACGTGGAAGCGAGGCGGGCCGCCTACCTGGAGCGGCGGCGCGAGTTCGACGCGGCCCGCCGTCGGTCGAAGCGCACCGGCAACCGTCAGCTCTCCAGCGCCGAACGTGCACGATTGGCCCGCATCCGCGACCCGGCCGACAGCGAAGCCGCTCCCCCCACGGAGGACTCATGACCATCCGCCTCACGCTGGCCATCGCCATCGCCATCGCCGTCTCCGCCGCCGCATGCGCCGACAGCCGCGAGACGTTCGACGACTCCACGCAGCCGATCGAGATGCGGCGCGGGGCGGAGTTCGACCTGGAGCTGAAGTCGAACCAGAGCACCGGCCACCGCTGGCTGCTGGTGGACTCGGGCGGGCTGGGGCCGCTGCGGCACGTGGGCACGCGCTACACCATCTCTCGCGAGTACCGCGACCGCAACGGCGCCGGCGGCACCGAGCGCTGGACCTTTGCCGCGCCCGAGCCCGGCGACGGCGTGGTCACGCTCGTGTACGCCCGCCCGTGGGAGCGCGCGGCGGCGAAGGACACCGCACGGTTCCGCGTGCACGTGCGCTGAGGCCCGTTGCCCAAGCCTTGCCGGGAAACACGGTTAGAGGACGATGAGCGGCCAAGATATTCGTTTTCACAGATGTTTGCGGACGCGATGGGATGTGTTATCGTAGAAGCACGTTCGCGCGCCGCCCATTTCGAGACGGCGCGAATAGAACCCCCATACGGGAGGGTACGATGCAGAAGCTGAAGCTGAACATGGACGAGCTCTCGGTCGAGTCGTTCGGCGTGAGCATCGAGGAAGAGGTCGGCACCGTGCTGGCCAACATCGCGCCCACGGGCCGGACCCGCGACTGTCCGTGCATCGAGCTCACCTCGCCCCACGTTTGCGGGTGAGCCACGGCTGAACGCGAGACTTCGCGTCACCACAACGCCGACGGATGCCCCGCGCATCCGTCGGCGTTATCTTTGCCACCCTGAACGCTTTCCCGTACCCCGTACTCCCGCACTTCCGTACTGCGCATGAGCGATACACTGGCGGCGACCAACATCGGCGAGGACAGCGGCAGCACCGGGGCCGCCATGGACGGCAAGGCGGCGTGGACCGCGCGCGCGGTGACGCCGGCGCTGGCGAAGCACCCCGAGCGGCGGGAGGAGTTCGTCTCCACCAGCGGCGTGCCGGTGGACCGGCTGTACACGCCCGAAGACGTGGATTCGCTCGACTATGGCCGCGACCTGGGCTATCCCGGCGAGTTCCCGTTCACGCGCGGCATCCAGCCCACCATGTACCGCGGGCGCTTCTGGACCATGCGCCAGTACGCGGGCTTCGGCACGGCCGAGGAAACCAACACGCGCTTCAAGCTGCTGCTGGAGGCGGGGCAGACGGGGCTCAGCACCGCGTTCGACCTGCCCACGCAGATGGGCTACGACAGCGACGCCAGCATGGCGGCGGGCGAGGTGGGCCGGGTGGGTGTGGCCATCAGCTCGCTGGCCGACATGCGCAAGCTCCTGGACGGCATCCCGCTGGACCGGGTCAGCACGTCGATGACCATCAACGCCACGGCGGCCATCCTGCTGGCGTTCTACATCGCCGTGGCCGACGAGCGCGGCATCCCGCGGGCGAAGATCAGCGGGACGATCCAGAACGACATCCTCAAGGAGTACATCGCCCGCGGCACCTACATCTACCCGGTCGAGCCCAGCCTACGCCTGATCACCGACATCTTCGCGTTCTGCAACGCCGAGGTGCCGAAGTGGAACACCATTTCCATCTCGGGCTACCACATCCGCGAGGCGGGGGCCACGGCCGCGCAGGAGATCGCCTTCACCTTCGCCGACGGGCTGGAGTACGTCCGCCGCGCGCTCAAGGCGGGGCTGGACGTGGAGAAGTTCGCGCCGCGGCTGTCCTTCTTCTTCGCCAGCCACAACGACCTGTTCGAGGAGGCGGCCAAGTTCCGCGCGGCGCGCCGCCTGTGGGCGCGGCTGATGCGCGAGCGCTTCGGTGCCGGCGACGACGCGGCCAAGCTGCGCTTCCACACGCAGACCGGCGGCGTGACGCTTCAGGCGCAGCAGCCACTGAACAACGTGGTGCGCGTGACGGTGCAGGCGCTCGCCGCCGTCCTGGGCGGCACGCAGAGCCTGCACACCAACGGCTACGACGAGGCGCTGTCGCTGCCCACCGCGCAGGCGGCCACGCTGGCGCTGCGCACGCAGCAGGTGCTGGCCTACGAGAGCGGCGCTGCCGACACGGTGGACCCGCTGGCCGGCAGCTACTACGTGGAGTCGCTCACCGACGCGGTGGAGGCGAAGGCGCGCGAGTACCTGGACAAGATCGAGGAGATGGGCGGCGCGGCCGAGGCCATCGCCTACATGCAGGAGGAGATCCACCGCGCCGCCTACGAGCACCAGATCGGCATCGAGCGCGGCGACCGGGTCGTGGTGGGAGTGAACCGCTTCACCGCGGCCGAAGCGCCGGTGGACCTGGCGCAGCCCGACTTCAGCGCGCTGGAGACCAGCCAGCAGGCGCAGCTCGCCGAGATCAAGCGCACCCGCGACGCGGGCGAGGTCGGCGCGCGGCTGGACGCGATCCGCGCCGCCGCCCAGGGCACCGACAACCTGATGCCGCACATCATCGACGCCGTGAAGGCCATGGTCACCCTCGGCGAGATCAGCGACGCGCTGCGCGAGGTGTGGGGCACGTACCGGCCGGCTTGAACACGTGGCACGTCGCTTTATCGACTGCCAGCTTTTTTGTACGGGAGATTTACCAGAAATGGCGACGAAAAACTCCCGCTGCTTGTGTGGAAGCGGAAAGAAATCGAAGTACTGCTGTCACGCTGTTCCAGCGCCGGTGCTGTCCAGGACACCGCCCAGCGATGTTAGGCATGCACTTAGAGAAGAGGTTGGATTTGGGTGCCCTGTCGAAGGATGTGGTAACCCGTACTTGGAATATCACCATTTCGATCCGCCGTGGTCGCAAAAGCACCACCACAACCTTTCGGGGATGATCGCTCTGTGTAGCCGTCACCATCCCCTGGCGGATGCCGGGACTTGGACGGCGGCGCAGTTGCGTGACATGAAGCGGCAACGGTCGACTGATGTTGGTGAACGACTCCAATGGATGCGAAATGAAGTGCTGACGGTTATTGGAGGCACCGCCTATTATCAGAATCCGATAGCGGTGCAGTTCCAGCAACAACCTGTTATCTGGTACAATCGGGACGAGAAGGGAAGACTACTCCTAAACCTGCGCATGTTATCCAGATCTGGAGAGCCTCGCCTCAGAATTGACAACAACGATTGGGTTGCTCATGGCAAGCCCATCCACCTCGAAGTGCCACCGTCAGGCAAAAGAATTGCGGCCCGTTACCTAAATGGGGATCACTTAGTTCTGGAGTTTTGTGAGATCACCTTATGGGAAGATCTCTTGGCTCGCTATTCTCACATCCGCAAAAATTTCGAGCGAACGGACCTCCGATCAGCGCTCCCCCTTACCACGTGCGAGATAACGATGAACATTGCCGGATCCTCACTGAGATTTGGTCCCCGAGCGACGTCTCTTCCGAATGGGAACCAATTTTTGGGGATCATCCAAGGTAGCCCTGTAGGATTCCAAATTGGATAAATGGAGGTCTGCTGGTGCCGTCCGTAGTGAACCCGGCTGGACGAGCTGCGCCGGCGCCGCTTTGACAAGCTTGCGCTGAAAGAAGAGCTAATTTGTCACGTACCGTAGTTCAAACGCGGCGGAGTTGCCGACACCCAATCTCAAAGATGCTGACGGGACTTCCGAGATCGCGCCCGTGGAATTAACCTTGCTGCGTTCCAAAGGACGCTCACCGAATCTGCGCGCAACCCGCGAGGGGCGAATGTGCGCGCAATCTGCCATCTCAACGGAGATCATCGCCATGCCGAAGCTGACGCTGGACATCGAGGCCCTGCGGGTAGAGTCGCTCGCGACGGCAATGCCGGAGCCGCTGGCGCTGGACGTTGCCGCCACGGCCAACACCTGCTACCGCAGCTGTCTCAACACGGCCTGTTTCTGCTGATCCCGCAGTCTTCCTCCGGATCGTACGAAGCGCCCCGCGGCAGGGCGTTTCCGCGGGGCGCTTCGCATCGATCCGACCCACGACGCCGTCAGGTCGCCGCGCCGGCCATGCTCGGCACCAGGTCGCAGTAGGCGAAGCGCTCCAGCCGCATCACCACCTCGCCCACGTCGTAATCGACCGAGGACGAAAATCCCGGCCCCCCGCCGACGAAGGTGTGGAACTCGCCGTTCTCGCCGCACGGGTCCACCGTCGCCGGAAGATCCGCCAGGAGCCGCGCATCGTAGGCGCGGCCGGCGAAGCTCGCGTCCAGTTGCGTGGTGTCCACGCACACCAGCCGCGCCTGGAAGCCGCGCTCGACGAACTCGCGGGCGAGCTGGGCCGTGTCGCGCTCCCAGAGCGGGAAGATCGCCTCGAAGCCCAGCGCCGCCACACGCTCCTCGCGATACCGCCGGATCTCCTCGAGATACAGGTCGCCATACGCCACGCGCGTGGCGCCGAAGCGCTCGCGCACCTCACCCAGCGCCGCGGCCAGGGCGGCGTCGTAGGCCTCGTTGGAGCTCTCGGGCTGCAGCTCGAACTCGTGCAGCGGCAGGCCCAGCGCGGCGGCCTGCCGGCGCAGCAGCTCGCGCCGAACGCCGTGGATGCTGATGCGTTCGTAGCCGGCGGTGACGCTGGTGAGCAGCACGATGGGATCGTGCTCGCCGGACGCACGCAGCGCATCCAGCGCCAGCGTGCTGTCCTTGCCGCCGCTCCAGCTGAGAATCAGGGGTTGGGGCATTGATCCGCTTTCGTGTCCATCTGAAGAAACGCGTACGGGCGAGATCACTCGCCCGTACGCGGCAGTCCGGCGGAATCTGGGCCTTCCACCGCGCGGCCGCTACATGTCGGCCGTGGCGGGCCGGGTGAAGCGGCGGACGATGATGCCGTTGTGGCGGTTGTTGGGATAGTAGGTGCCGTTGCGCCGCTGCAGCAGCACCTGGCCGTCGCGGGCGGGCAGCTCGAAGGTGGCGCGGCGGTTGGGCTCCACCACGCCCAGGTAGCCGCCGTTCTGGCGTTCGGCGCGCGAGGCGAAGCGCACCACCACCTCCGCCGCCGAGTTGTTGTCCACCTCCACGAACTCGCGCATCGGGGCGAGCCTCGTGTGCGCTCCGCCGCCGCTGCTTGCGCAGCCACCCGCCCCCAGCGCGAACAGCACGAAAACCGCGGACCAAAACCGCCGCATCTCAGCCTCCACACACAGGTCGGATGGGATGAACCGCACGGGGCGCCCGCTTCCAATGTGCGAACCGCGCGAGCACCGCACAACGCTCCGGCGCTGGACGAGACAATCAGTCGGGCGGGAGTCGGTCCGAATCCCGGCAATTCCGGGATGGAGCGGGGCGGGGAAGTGATCAGAAGACCGGGGATATCTCGACAATGCGAGTGAACTCGCCGCTACAACGGCACGCAGTCCGACTTCGCGGTTGCCTTCGCGGCCTTCAACGGCGAAGCGGTCCATCTAACGTATTCCCGACGACCGCGTTCGCCGATCCGCCGATCCGCCGATCAACGCACGTTCGCCGTGCGATTCCGCGCCTTCGCACCTTTTCAGCCCTGGAGCTTGCGCATCCGCCGGGGCGCGATTAGGCTTCGAACCATGCGAAACGCCGTGACCGCCTCCGCCGCGAAGTATTACTACGGGCTCTCCCAGGGGAGTCCGGGTATCGTCATGCGCGGCTGAGACGCAGCCACACCACGGCGAAACACCAGAGGGCTCCCGATGCGGATCGGGGGCCCTCTTCGCGTTCCGGCCACCCCGCCCGCTCCATGCCACACCCACGGAGAACGCACCATGATCATCGTCACCCGGCCGAACGTGACCACCGCCGAGCTCGACCACATCCGCGAGCGCATCGAGGTGCTGGGAATGCGCACCCACGTGTCGCGCGGCGAGCTGCGCACCATCATCGGCTGCATCGGCGACGAGGCGCTGCTGCAGGAGGCGGCGCTGTTGTCGCTCCCCGGCGTCGAGTCGGTCACCCCCGTGATGAAGCCGTACAAGCTGGCCTCGCGCGAGTTCGCCGCCGAGCCCACCATCGTGCGCGCCGGCGACGGCGCGGGGGCGGCCATCGGCGGGCGGCGGCTGGCGGTGATCGCCGGGCCGTGCTCGGTGGAGGGGCGCGACATGCTGCGCGCCACCGCCCGCGCGGTGAAGGCCGCGGGCGCCGGGATGCTGCGCGGCGGCGCCTTCAAGCCGCGCACCTCGCCCTACGCCTTCCAGGGCCTCGGCGAGGCGGGGCTGCGCATGCTGGCCGAGGTGCGCGCCGAGACCGGGCTCCCCATCGTGACCGAGGTGATGGACACGCGCCAGGTGGAGAGCGTGGCCGAGCACGCCGACGTCCTGCAGGTGGGCGCGCGCAACATGCAGAACTTCGCGCTGCTCTCCGAGCTGGGGCGCGTGCAGCGGCCGGTGCTGCTCAAGCGCGGCCTGTCGGCCACGGTCAAGGAGCTGCTGATGGCCGCCGAGTACGTGATGGCGCAGGGCAACCGCGACGTGATCCTGTGCGAGCGCGGCATCCGCACCTTCGAGACCTCCACCCGCAACACGCTGGACGTGGCCGCCATCCCCGTGCTCAAGGCCGAGACGCACCTGCCGGTGATGGTGGACCCCAGCCACGCCGGGGGCCGGGCCGACCTGGTGGCGCCGCTGGCGTTCGCGGCCATCGCCGCGGGCGCCGACGGGCTGGTGGTGGAGGTGCACCCCGACCCGCAGCACGCGCTCTCCGACGGCGACCAGTCGCTCACCTTCCACGCGTTCGAGGCGCTGATGCGCGCCATGCAGCCGTTCGCCGCCGCCGCTGGCCGCGAGCTGCCGCTCCCCGTGAACGCCCCGCTCCGCGAGGCCGCATGAGCACCGCCGAGACCACACCCGCCGCCGCGCGCCTGCGCGAGGTGCGGCGCAAGATCGAGCGCATCGACGGGGAGCTGATCGGGCTGATCGGCGAGCGGGTGCGGCTGGCGCGCGAGGTGGGCGCGGCCAAGCGCGCGCTGGGCATCGCCACGCTCGACCCCGCGCGCGAGGCCGCCGTGGTGCGCCGCGCCGGCGAGCTGGCGCGCGCCGCGGGGCTGGGCGACGAGGACGTGCGCTACATCTTCTGGCACCTGATCGGCCTGAGCCGCCGCGCGCAGATGGAGGACGAGTGAGCGCCATCCGCACCGTCGCCATCGCCGGGCTGGGGCTGATCGGGGGATCGCTGGCCCGCGACCTGGCCGCGCGCGGCGTGCGCGTCCTCGGCTGGGATTCGGATGGCGGCGCGGTCGACGCGGCGCTGGGCGAGGGCGTGCTGGCCGCCGCGCTGGGGGAAGATTGGGAGGGGCTGGAAGATGCCAACGCGCTCGTCCTCGCCGTGCCCGTGGGCGCGGCGGCCCACGTGCTGGCGGCCGCGCTGCCGCGGCTGGGTCGCGTTCCCCTCGTCACCGACGCGGGGAGCACCAAGGCCAGCATCGTCGCCGCGGCGAGGCGTCTCGCGCTGGCCGCGAAGTTCGTCGGGGCGCACCCGCTGGCCGGCGACCATCGCAGCGGCTGGGCGGCGTCGCGCACGGGCCTGTTCGACGGCGCCACCGTCTACCTCACGCCGTCGCCCGACTCGACGGCGGACGCGGTGTCGATCGCGCGCGAGCTGTGGACGGCGGTGGGCGGCGTGGTGACGGAGATCGGTCCCGGCGAGCATGACCGGCGCCTGGCGTGGACCAGCCATCTCCCCCAGGTGGTCTCCAGCGCCCTCGCCGCCGCGCTGGCGGGGCGGGGGATCGCGCGCGGCGACCTGGGCCCCGGCGGCCTCGAGGTCATCCGGCTCGCCGCCAGCTCCCCCGACCTGTGGCGCGACGTCCTCGCCGACAACGCGGCCGAGGTGGCGGACGCGATCCGCGCCGTCGAATGCCGCCTCGCGGCGATCCGGGCCGCGGTCGAGTCGGGCGATGCGGAGGGGATCCATGCATGGCTGGCGGACGCGAACGCGTGGGCCGCGCGAGAAGATGGACGCGCCGCGGCGGTGCTGGCGATCGACCCCTTGGCCGGCGTCTCCAGCACCTGACGATCACGTTGCGGATGAAAGACGGAGTGCGAGTGTCGTCGAACCAACGTCAGGCGGATCTGCTCAAGCCGTTGTCGTGAAAGAGCTTGCGCCGGTTCGGCTCAGGTTGCGTGCCGCGGTGCCGATCAGAACAGCGAGGTCTGCGCCGGGAGGCGCAGGGCGCGGAGGCGGGAGACGTCGACTGTCTCGAGCGGGGTTTCCTGCGGGGCCACCGAGAGCGAGCCGGTGTAGCGGATGCGCTCGAGCGCGTCGCCCACCACGTCGTGGGCCAGCGCGGGGTGGTTGGCGGCCTCGCTGAGGTGCGCGAGGATCACGGCGCAGAGCTCGTCGTGGTACAGCTCGCGCACCAGCTCGGCGCTGGCGCGGTTGGAGAGGTGGCCGTGGCTGCCGCCGATGCGCGCCTTCACCGACCAGGGATAGTGGCTCTCGCGCAGCATCAGCTCGTCGTGGTTGGCCTCCAGCACCAGCAGGTGGCAGCGCTGCAGCGCGTGCCGCACCGGTGCCGTCGCCCGCCCCAGGTCGGTGGCGATCCCCAGCTTGTCGCCGGTGGCCGTCTCGGTCACCGTCACCGCCACGGGGTCCACCGCGTCGTGCGTGGTGAGGAACGGCGTCACCGTGATCCCGCCGATCTCCACGGGCTCGGCGCTGCTGTACGGGCGAACCTCTTCGCTTCCCTTCAGCAGCGAGCGGCAGGCGTTGCGGGTGCGCTCGGTGAGGTACAGCGGGATCCCCCAGCGCCGCGCCGCCACGCCCATCCCCTGCGTGTGGTCGGTGTGGTCGTGGGTGATCAGGAGCGCGGTGATCGACGCCGGGTCCACCTCGGCGGCGGCCAAGCGGCGCTCCATGTCGCGCCCGCTGAAGCCGGCGTCCACCAGCACGCGCACATCCCCGCACTCCACCAGGATGGCGTTGCCCCGGCTGCCACTGCCCAACACGGTAACGCGCAAATCAGTCCTGCTTGGTCTCGGTCGTACGGACCTGGAACGGGTGCGCCAGTGCGTGAGTGCGCTGGCGCGCTTCGGAATCGGCCGGTCGGGAAGGTCAGCTCGCCGAGCCTTCGCCGCGGGCGCGCTGCCACGCCCGCTCGAGCTGCGCGCGGGCGCCGTCCACCAGCGCCACCTTGCGGCGGTCCATGGCGCGCTCGGCCACCTGGAGGAACTTGTCCACCCGGTACGCCGTGAGGTCGTCTCCGGTTCCCCAGCTGAAGGGGGGGACGTACTTGGGCGGCATGGCGGCGCCGTACAGGTTGCTCCCCGCGCCCACCACCGTGCCGGTGTTCAGCAGCATCCCGATCCCCGTCTTCACGTGGTCGCCCAGGAAGCAGCCCATCTTGATCTCGCCCGTGTCCGCATCACCCGTCGGTGTCCAGAGACGGACGGAGGAGTAGTTGTTCTTGAGGTCGCTGTTGGTGGTGCCGGCGCCCAGGTTCACCCAGGCGCCCAGGTAGGCGTGGCCGATGTGGCCGTCGTGCGCCTTGTTGACCCACCCCAGCGCCACGCTCTCGGCGAACTCGCCGCGGATGCGGCACACCGGCCCGATGCTCGACTGCTCCACCGTGCCGCCCAGCACCATCGAGCCGCGCCCCAGGTACACGGGGCCAGCCATGCGCGTGAACGCCTTCACGTGCGATCCCGCGTCCAGCCACACCGGCCCCGCGCTGGTGTCGAACACCACGCCCGGCTCCACGATCACCCCGTCGCCCACCACGATCGGGTGCTCGCCGAAGGCGAAGACGCCGGCGGGGAGCGCCGGCGTGGCGGCGCCGGGGAAGAGGCCCGCCACGTCCTCGGTGATCTGCGCGGGGGTGAGCGACATCAGCTCCCACACGGCGCCCAGCGTCTTCCCCTCCAGCTGCACGGCGCCGGTGCGGTCGAGCACGCGGCCGGGGCACTGGAAGAAGTCGGCGTCGGGCGCGGGGGTGCCCTCGGGCGCGAACCAGCCCACCACCTCGGTGCCCACCAGCAGCACGCCGGCGCCGCCCCGCCGCTCGCGCCACACCTCGCCGCTCCCCCACGCGGGTACGGCGCGCGCGCACAGGAAGATGCGCTCGCCGTCGGCGGGCGCGTCGTGATACCCCAGCACCGGCGGCGCGTCGCCCTCGGCGAAGCCGGCGAGGTGCGCGGCGCCCAGGTGCGCGACGCAGCGCGCGCCGAACACCCGCTCGGCGCGCGCGCGCAGCGTCATCGTCCCGAACACCAGCTCGCCGGCCGGCCGGGTCAGCGCGAACGGCTCCCACCGGGCCGAGACTTCGTCGTCGAACAGGATCAGGGACAGCGACATCGGATACGGCTCGAGTACGGGTTCGGCCATGGCGTCAGGGCCCGGTGCGCGGGCCGACGCCGGTGCGGCGGCGGACGATGGCAACAGGTGCGCCAGCGCGGCCGAACGGGTGCGCGGGTGCCCTCCAACGGGTGCGGGAATGCGCTCGAACGCGTGCGGGGTGCGGTCGAGCGGGTGCGGGGGTGCGCTTGAACGAGTTCGCGAATGCGGAAGGGCAGAGATGCAGGCGTCGAGCCCCCGATGTGCGGAGAAGCGGGCGATGCGGCGGGGGAAACGATGCGAGTGAACTCGCCGCTACGACGGCACGCAGTCCGCCTTCGCGGACTTCCCCACGCGTGGATCTCCTCGTCGCCCCGACACCGCCCTCCTCCCATCATCCGCTCGCGCCCCCGTCCGCCGATGCCAGCTGACGTTACAGATTCCGCAGCTCGTCGGGGAGCTCCGCCAGCATCGACTTCAGGTCGGCCACGCGGTCGCGGTGGGCCACGAAGGTGATGCCGTTGGTGCGCACGATCACCAGGTCTTCCACGCCGAACGCAACCACCGGTCCATCCTCGGCATAGATGGTGGTGCCCGCCGTGGCCACCGCGTGGGCGTCGCCCACCAGGCAGTTGGCCGATCCCTCGGCGCCCCGCGTGCGCGCCACGGCGTCCCACGCACCCACGTCGTCCCACTCGAAGGTGGCGGGCACCACGCCCACCCGCGCCGAGCGCTCCAGCACCGCCACGTCGATGGTGATGGTGGGCGCGCGGGCGAAGAACTCCTCGGTGCCGCCCTCGCGCGCGATGGGGATCAGCTCGGCCAGCTCGGGAGATACGCGCTCCATCTCGTCCAGCAGGTCGGACGCGCGCCACACGAACAGCCCCGTGTTCCACAGGTACTCGCCCGACGCCACGTATCCTTCCGCCGTGGCCCGGTCGGGCTTCTCCACGAAGCGGGCCACCTCGCGCCCCGTCTCGGCGCCGGCCGCGTCGCCCTCCAGCGCGGGGAGCGCGCCGCCCACGCGGATGTAGCCGTACCCCGTCTCCGCGCGCGTGGGCACGGCACCGATGGTGAACAGGCGTCGGTGGCCGGCGGCCAGCTCGGCGGCGCGGGCGATCAGCGCGCGGAACCGCTCGGGGGGGTGGATCACGTGGTCGCTGTGCAGCGACACCATCACCGCGTCGGGGTCGCGCCGCTCCAGCTCGGCGGCGGCCCAGGCCAGCACCGGCGCGGTGCCCTTCGCGGCCGGCTCCAGCAGCAGGTTGCCGGGGCCCAGCTCGGGGAGCACACCCAGGATCGGCCCCGCCAAGCGCTCGCCGGTGAGGATGCGCAGCCGCTCGGGCGGGATCAGCGGGGTGATGCGGTCGACCGTGTCGCGGATCAGCGGGCGCTCCGACGCCAGGGGCAGCAGCTGCTTGGGCCGCGCCGGTGTGCTCACCGGCCAGAAGCGCGAGCCCACGCCGCCGGCCAGGATCACCGTCCACAGGTGCGGAACCGGGGGCGTGCTTGCGGGTTGAATGGGGTCCAACGGAGAGGTCAGCCTGTGTTCGGCAGCCGCTCGTCCGCGCTGGCCGCGGGCGCGCCGAACAGCTCGTCCACGCGTGCCAGTAGCTTCTTGGGCGAGAACGGCTTGGTGAAGAAGTCGGTGGCGCCCAGCTCCAGCGCCTGGCGTCGGTCGGCGTCCTGGCCCTTGGCGGTCAGGATGATGATGGGCGTGCTGCGCCGGTGCTCCATGGCGCGCGCCTGCTCCAGCACCTCCAGCCCCGTGGCGCCCGGCATCATGATGTCGAGGAGCACCACGTCGATGGGCTCGGCGCCGCGCAGGTGCTCCAGCGCCTCGGTGCCGTCGGACACCAGCACCACCTGGTAGGGCCCCTGCTCCAGCTTGAGGCGGATGATGTGGCCGATGTGCGGCTCGTCATCGGCCACCAGCACGCGGCGGGGCTGCGGCTCGGGCGGGTGCGTGTCGGTCATCGGCGGGCCACGGAGAGGGAGTCCGTCACGGCGGGCGGCGGCGAGGCGTTCACACCAGCGCGGCCAGCGCGTCGCGGCCGTCGGCCAGCTCGCGCAGCAGCGGCGCGAAGCCGGTGCCGGCGCGCAGCAGCACGGCCAGCAGCACCTCGTCGCTCAGGGTCTGCACCACGGCCACGCCCTGCTCCAGCCGCACCACCACGGTGAGCGCGGCGCCCAGCGCCGTGGCGCCGCCCAGCGCGGCCGCGGCGCCGGCCACGCCCGGCACCATCGCCGACACCGTCTCGGCGTCGAGGTGGCCGGCGCCGGCGTGCTGGATGAGCAGGCCGTCGCGGCCCAGCACCAGCACGTGCTCCACCCCCGGGTGGCTGCGGATGCGGTCGAGCGCCTGGTCGAGCTCGGACATGCGGATGGTTCCCGGGATGCAGGGTGGGCGGGTGCGGCCGGGCAGCAACGTACCCGGCCGGGGGCGTCCGGTCAACCCTGAAAAGCGGCGCCGTGGCTTGACGCAACGGCGTTGGGACGGATAAGGTTAACCCTCGCGCCCGGCGTGGCCGGGCGCGCTTCGTTTCGGAACATCTGGACATCCCGGAGAGAAACTCCCTTGCGTTCTGTCTACCCGGCCCTGGCCGCGCTCCTCCTGCTACCCGCCGCGGCCGCGCTCGGCGCCTGCGGCGACACCTTCGGCGTGGACGCGCTGATCCGCTCCGACTCGCTGGTGCTGGCCTCGGCCAACGGCCCCAGCACCCGCGCCAGCGCCCTGGACATCGCCAGCAACGCCACCCTCACCTTCCCCGAGCTTCCCGTGCAGGCGGGGGCGTTCGACCTGCAGGTGCGGCAGAACGGCGGGGTGTTCTCGCTGGTGCCCAGCCCCTCCACCGGCCAGCTGCGCGGCGCCGGGCTGCAGCTGACCACGCGCGACATCGCGAGCCCCGGCAAGGCCCCGCGCGAGGTGGACCAGTACGTCCGCGTGGCCACGCCGGTGGCGGTGGGGCAGACCTACTTCGTGCAGACGCGGCCCGTGTGCGGCACCGCGTCCAAGTACGCCATCCTCAAGGTGCTGGCCGCGCAGCCCGAGCTGGGGCTGCTGACCCTGCGCGTGGTGAGCAACCAGACCTGCGACGACGAGCGGCTGGAGGCCTGATGCTCGACCTGCGGCAGATCCGGCAGGACCCCGACGCCTTCCGCGCCGCGCTGGCCCGCCGCGGGAACGCCGCGCAGACCGACGCGGCGGTGGCGCGGGTGGTGGAGATGGATGCCGAGCGGCGCGCCCTCATCCAGGAGGGCGACGAGCTCAAGGCCCGCCGCAACGCCGCCTCGCAGGCCGTGGCCGAGCGCAAGCGGGCGAAGGAGAGCGCCGACGACGTGATTGTGGAGGTCCGCTCCATCGGCGAGCGGATCCGCGAGATCGACGCGCGGCTGCGCGAGGTGGAGGGCGAGCTGGACGGGATCCTCCTCCGCCTCCCCAACCTGGTGCACGAGTCGGTGCCGGCGGGTGGCGAGGAGGCCAACGCCGTGGTGCGCAGCTGGGGCGAGGTGGCCGAGCCGGCGTTCGCGCTCAAGCCGCACTGGGAGATCGGCGCGGCGCTGGGGATCCTGGACCTGGCGGGCGGGGCCAAGGTGGCCGGGAGCGGCTTCCCCGCCTACCGCGGGATGGGCGCCCGGCTGCAGCGGGCGCTGATCAACTTCTTCCTCGACCTGCACACCCGCGAGCACGGCTACACCGAGGTGGAGCCGCCCTTCCTGGTCACGCGCGAGTCGATGCAGGGGACGGGGCAGTACCCCAAGTTCGTGGAGGACGGCGACGCCTACGAGCTGCCGGAAGACGGGCTGTACCTGATCCCCACCAGCGAGGTGCCGCTGGTGAACCTGCACCGCGACGAGATGCTGGAGGCCGCCCGCCTCCCCATCGCGCTGGCCGCCTATTCCCCCTGCTTCCGCCGCGAGGCGGGGGCCGCGGGGAAGGACACGCGCGGGCTGCTGCGCCTGCACCAGTTCGACAAGGTGGAGATGGTGCGCTTCGAGCGCCCCGAGCACAGCTGGGACGCGCTGGAGCGGATCACCGGGCACGCCGAGAAGGTGCTGCAGCTCCTCGGCCTCCCCTACCGCGTCCTCCTTTTGGCCGCGGGCGACACGGGCTTCGGATCGGCCAAGACGTACGACCTGGAGGTGTGGGCGCCGGGGGTGGCTAAGTGGCTGGAGGTGTCCTCGGCCAGCAACATGACCGACTTCCAGGCCCGCCGCGCCGGTATCCGCTACCGTCCCGAGCCGGGCGCGCGACCCGAGCTGGTGCACACGCTGAACGCCAGCGGCCTGGCGCTGCCGCGCACGGTGGTGGCGCTGCTGGAGACCTACCAGCAGGAAGACGGGTCCGTCTCGGTGCCCGAGGTGCTGCGGCCGTACCTGGGCGCCGACCGCATCGGCGGGACGTGCTGAGTGTTGAGTGCCCAGTGCCCAGTGCCAGGAGTGAGTGCTCGGTGCTGAGTGCCGAATCACGCGCGGCATATCTGGATTTCCGCGGAGAGGGCTGAAGACTCGGCTTCAGCACCCAGCACCCAGCACTCAACACTCAGCACTCCTTCTCTGACCCCCAGCCCGCGCGAGCGCCCGTGACGGCATTCCGCCTGAACCGACGCCACCTTCCCACCGCGCTGGGCCTGCTCGCCGCCGCGATCCTGGCGAGCTACCTCCTGTACAGCCAGTTTCTGGTGCGCGAGATGCGCCGCGAGACGGCGGTGCACTCGCGCATCGTGTTCAAGGTGCTCTCGGGGCTCAACGACCCGCGCCCCGAGGCGCCCACGCGCACCCTGCTCGACCTGTCGAGCGAGGTGCAGAAGCTCGACTTCCCCATCATCTACTTCGACGCGGAGGGGGTGCCCGCCTTCGCCACCAACCTCCCCTTCAAGCCCGTGCTGGAGGACAGCGCCGACGTGGTGCAGGTGGTGCGCTATGCCGAGCAGCTGGCGAGGCACAACGAGCCGATCGTGGAGCCGGGCCTCGGCACCATCTACTACGGCGACAGCCCCGCCATCCGCCGGCTGCGGCTGATCCCCGCGCTGCAGGTGAGCGCCATGATCGGGCTGCTGGTGGCCGCCGCCATGATGGTGCGCCACAACGCGCGCACCGAGCGCGAGCGCATCTGGGCGGCCATGGCGCGCGAGAGCGCCCACCAGATGGCCACGCCGCTGTCGTCGCTGGCCGGGTGGGTGGAGATCCTGCGGCTCCCCGAGGAGGAGCGCGAGGACATGGCGTCGCTCCCCGCCGTGGCGGCCGAGATGGAGGCCGACCTCGACCGGCTGGAGAAGGTGGCGAGGCGCTTCGAGTGGATCGGGCGGCCGGTGCAGAAGGAGCCGGTGGAGGTGCGGCCGCTGCTGCGCGTGCTGCAGCGCTACGTGCGCGTGCGCCTGCCGCAGCTGCGCCGCAGCGTGGAGATCGTGGTGGACGTGCCCGAGGGGGTGCCGCCGGTGGACGGCAACGCCATCCTGCTGGAGTGGGCGCTCGAGAACCTGATCAAGAACGCCCTCGACGCGCTGGCCGGAGCCGGCGGCAAGATCGTGATCGAGGCGCAGTCGCCCGGCGAGCACACGGTGGAGATCCGCGTCTCGGACAACGGGCCCGGCGTCTCGGCGGCGGTGCGCAAGACCATCTTCGAGCCCGGGGTGAGCACCAAGAAGGGCGGCTGGGGTGTGGGCCTGTCGCTTGCCCGCCGCATCGTGGAGGACGTGCACGGCGGACGGCTGTACCTTGCACCCGTGGAGCGGGGCGCCACCTTCGTGATGGTGCTTCCCGCCGGCGAGCGGCCGGTGCAGCCCGACGCGGACAAGGGCCCCGGGCTGGGGCTTGCAGCGCGGATGGGGCTGCCGTGGGCGACCGGCGCGGCGGGCGCGCGGGCGGCGAGCGAGGGCCCCGCCGGCGCGGGCGAAGGAGGCGGCGCGGGAGCGAAGGCGGACGCGTAGGGCAGGCGCCGTCGCGGGGGGCCCTCACCCTGCCGCTGCGCGGCTGTCCCTCTCCCCAAAACGGCCACCAAAACGGCCGGGGAGAGGGACCCGGGGCCGCTTCGCGCCGGCTACGTCATCTCGTCCGAGGATTGCGTTGCCGTTCTCCCCTTTCTCCCGCGTCCAGCGGGGGAGAGGGGGCCGCGGCGGCGGCGGAGATCTCCGCTCCAACGCAGCGCTGCCTTCTGGGGAGTCCGCGAAGCGGACTTTGGGCCGTCGTTGCCGCGAATTCATTCGCCCCGTGCAAGGCTTGCAAGGTTGCGGGGGGCGGGGCAGGGTAGCAGGACGGCAGGCGGAGGGATGCCGGCCGCCATCGCGGTTGCAGTGTCATTCGTATCTCGATCATCCGTATCTCGAGCTCTGACAGATAGATCTGAATGCCGGTCGATCTTTCGCACCTCAACCCCGAGCAATTGCAGGCGGCCTCCCACTTCGAGGGGCCGCTGCTGGTGCTGGCGGGCGCCGGGTCGGGCAAGACGCGCGTGCTCACCCACCGCATCGCCTGGCTGGTGGAGGAGATGGGGGTGGACCCCGCCAGCATCCTGGCGCTCACCTTCACCAACAAGGCCGCGGGCGAGATGCGCGAGCGCGTCCGCCACCTGCTGGGCAAGGAGCCCGCGGGGATGTGGATCGGGACCTTCCACGCCATCGGCGGGCGCATCCTGCGGCGCGACGCGCAGCGGCTGGGGTGGACGCCCGGCTTCATGATCTACGACTCGGACGACGCCGAGGGGCTCACCAAGCGCATCCTGCGCGACCAGCTCCGCGTCGACCTCAAGCGCTGGCCGCCGCGCGCCGTGCACTCGGCCATCAGCGCGGCCAAGAACGAGCTGACCACGGCCGAGGCCTACGCCCAGGCCGCGCGCGACGTGTTCGAGCTGATGGTGGCCGACGTCTTCCCCCTCTACCAGAAGGCGCTCCGCGACGCCAACGCCTTCGACTTCGACGACCTGCTGGTGAAGCCGGTGGAGCTGTTCCGCACCAACGAGCGGGTGCTGGAGCGCTACCGCGACCGCTTCCGCATCATCCTGGTGGACGAGTACCAGGACACCAACCGGGCGCAGTACGTGTTCCTGCGCATGCTGGCCGAGACCTACCAGAACCTGTTCGTGGTGGGCGACGACGACCAGTCGATCTACGGCTGGCGCGGCGCCGACATCCGCAACATCCTCGACTTCGAGAAGGACTTCCCCGGCGCGCAGGTCGTCCGCCTGGAGCAGAACTACCGCTCCACGCAGGTGATCCTGGACGCCGCCAACCGCGTGATCAGCGAGAACAAGGAGCGCAAGGGAAAGACGCTGCGCACCGACAACGCCGGCGGCGAGCGCGTGACCCTGGTGGAGTGCGCCGACGAGGCCGACGAAGCCGCCTGGATCGCCGCCGAGATCAACGCGCGCATGGGCGACGACGGGAGCCTCAAGCTCAAGAACTTCGTGGTCCTCTACCGCACCAACGCGCAGAGCCGCTCGATGGAAGAGGCCATGCGGCGCGAGGGGATGCCCTACCGCGTGATCGGCGGCACCCGCTTCTACGAGCGGCGCGAGATCAAGGACGCGCTCGCCTACCTCCGGCTGGTCGCGAATCCGGCGGCCGACGAGGCGTTCCTGCGCGTGGTGAACGTGCCCAAGCGCGGCATCGGCGACGCGTCCATCGCGCGGCTGGGCGAGTGGGCCACCGCGCGCGGGCTGCCGCTGCTGGCCGCCGCCGAGCGCGTGGCCGAGATCCCCGACATCCGCGGCCCCGCGGCGCGCGCGCTCCCCGCGCTCGCCTCCCTCGTGGCCAAGCACGCCGCCGTGGCCGAGCGGCTGCCGCTGGACGAGGTGGTGCGCGGCATCGTCAACGAGAGCGGGCTGATCGAGTCGCTCAAGGACGAGGGGGCCGAGGGCGAGGACCGCATCGCCAACGTCGAGTCGCTGATCGCCGGCGCGGCCGAGTTGCAGGAGCGGCTGCTGGAGGAAGACCCCGAGCTGATGGAGGAGCTGGCGCGCGCCGCGCAGGCCGCGCCGCGCGCCATCGACCTCTTCCTCGCCCACGTGGCGCTGGTGGCCGACATCGACCAGCACGACCCCAACGCCGACGCGGTGAGCCTGATGACGCTGCACAACGCCAAGGGGCTGGAGTTTCCCGTGGTGTTCATCAGCGGGCTGGAGGACGGGCTCTTTCCCATGGCGCGCGCCTTCGACGAGCCCAAGCAGCTGGAGGAGGAGCGGCGGCTGTTCTACGTGGGCATCACCCGCGCCGAGCGGAAGCTGTACCTGGCCTATGCGCGCCGCCGCCGGCGCGGGCGCGACTGGATGGACGCGATCCCCAGCTCGTTCCTCGAATCCGTTCCCGGCAGCCTGACCGACGTGCGCCAGAGCGAGCGCACCCTGGAGCGCTCCACCTACGGCGGCGGCGGCGGATATGCGCAGCCGTGGAAGACGCTGGCGCGCGGCTTCGGCGCCCGGCGCGACCGCCTGGGCTTCAGCGCGCCGGCCCCTGTGCGGCGCGAGCCCGAGGACCCGACCTACCAGGTGGACTACAGCGAGAGCCAGGACATGCCGTCGCTGGTGAAAGGTGCCCGCGTGCGCCACCCGCGCTTCGGCTCGGGCACCGTGGCCGAGCTCAGCGGCTTCGGCGGCGACGTGAAGGCCGCGATCGATTTCGACACCGTGGGCCGCAAGGTGGTGGTGCTCAAGTACGCCAACCTCGAATCCGACTACGATTGAGCGCACGGCCCGATCTGCAAACCGCACGAGCGCGGAGCAGCGGAGGAAAGCGGAGGAAGGCGGAGGGAGCGGAGAACGACGTGCAGTTCTCCGCTCCCTCCGTGCTCTCCGCTGCTCCGCGTTCACGCAGTTGAGCCGGCCCATCCCTCGGATGAACCGGCCTCGATAACTCCGAGCCGAGGCGCGATTCATCGCTTCTCTCTATTTCCGCCTCTTCACTGTCGATGCAACGAAGAGGTATTAATTGAGTCGGCTTGTGCTATCCGCGCTGCAGAGCGTATTTTACGTCTTACTGATTTCACGACCGACGGGGGTCGTGACCGTCCCATCCGGCATCTCGCAAAGGAGCACGCATGAAGACGCTGCAACAGACGCGGACCAAGCTTTCGATCGAAACGCTGCGGGTCGAGACGTTCGCCGCCGCGCCCGACCGCGAGACCGTGTTCGAGATGGGGCCCACCAACCCGGGCGTGTCGATGCCGCCGTGCTGCAGCCAGGTGTACATCTGCATCTGACGCCGTAGCCGTCGAGCCCGACCCGCCGCCGCCTCGCCTTCGATGGTGGGGCGGCAACGTGCGTTTGGACGGAGACGTCTTGATCGCGTCGAGTGGAGAACGCACGAGTTCGGCAAACGCTTGCTACGACTTGGCGCCGTCTCGTCGGAACGGGCAGGAACGAAGGCGCGGATGCGCATTTTTGACAGCGGATCAGTCGGTACGAACATAATCGTCGGCCATTGTGACAAAACGTCGCGGCACGCGGTTTGTCTATGTACGCCGGCAGACGGCGGCCCCTCGCCCCCGCTTGCATCGCGAGGGTCGGGCGCTTACTTTAACCCCGTCGTTAGCACTCTGCGCTGATGAGTGCTAACAGTCGGTCAATACCCAACACCCAACACAACACGGGAGGCTCAATCCATGGCTACCGCGACCGAGATCAAGGTCAAGCCGCTTGCCGACCGCGTAGTCGTCAAGGCCAGCGAAGAGGCGGAGACGATGCGCGGGGGGCTGTACATCCCCGACACGGCCAAGGAAAAGCCGCAGCAGGGCGAAGTGATGGCGGTGGGCCCCGGCAAGCTCTCGGACGAGGGCAAGCGGATCGAGATGGAGCTGAAGGTGGGCGACAAGGTGCTGTACGGGAAGTACAGCGGCACCGAGGTCACCGTCGACAACGAGCAGTACCTGATCCTGCGCGAGAGCGACGTGCTCGCGATCGTCGGCTGAAGGCTGCAGGGCTCCGAATCTCTCAAGCAAGAACGCACTGAACTCCCTCAAGGAGATTGAACCGATGGCTGCCAAGGAACTGACTTTCGGCGTGGACGCGCGCGCCGCGCTCAAGAAGGGCGTGGACCAGCTCGCCGAGGCCGTGAAGGTCACGCTGGGCCCCAAGGGCCGCAACGTGGTGATCGACCGCAAGTTCGGCTCGCCGCTGATCACCAAGGACGGCGTGACGGTCGCGAAGGAAGTGGAGCTGGAGCACCCGATCGAGAACATGGGCGCCCAGATGGTGAAGGAAGTGGCGACCAAGACCAGCGACCTGGCGGGCGACGGCACCACCACCGCCACCGTGCTGGCCCAGGCCGTGTTCCGCGAGGGGCTGAAGAACGTGACCGCCGGCGCCAACCCGATGTCGCTCAAGCGCGGCATCGACAAGGCCGTGGAGGTGGTGGTCGCCGAGCTGAAGAGCATGAGCGTGGAGACGGCCGGCAAGAAGGAGATCGCCCAGGTGGGCACCATCAGCGCCAACAGCGACGAGGAGATCGGCAACCTCATCGCCGACGCGATGGAGAAGGTGGGCAAGGACGGCGTGATCACGGTGGAGGAGGCCAAGGGCCTCGAGACCACGCTGGAGACGGTGGAGGGGATGCAGTTCGACCGCGGCTACCTGTCGCCGTACTTCGTGACCGACCCCGAGCGGATGGAAGCCGTCCTCGAGGACGCGCTGATCCTGATCCACGACAAGAAGATCAGCAGCATGAAGGACCTCCTCCCGGTGCTGGAGAAGGTGGCGCAGATGGGCCGCCCGCTCCTGATCATCAGCGAGGACGTGGAGGGCGAGGCGCTGGCCACGCTGGTGGTGAACAAGCTGCGCGGGACGCTGAAGGTGTGCGCCGTGAAGGCCCCCGGCTTCGGTGACCGCCGCAAGGCCATGCTGCAGGACATCGCGGTGCTCACCGGCGGTCAGGTGGTGAGCGAGGAAGTGGGCTTCAAGCTCGAGAACGCCGTGCTCAGCGACCTGGGCCGCGCCAAGCGCATCGTGGTGGACAAGGACAACACCACGCTGGTGGACGGCGCCGGCGAGAGCGACGCGATCCAGGGCAAGATCAAGGAGATCCGCAGCGCGATCGACAAGAGCACCAGCGACTACGACCGCGAGAAGCTGCAGGAGCGCCTGGCCAAGCTGGCCGGCGGCGTGGCGGTGATCAACGTGGGCGCCGCGACCGAGACGGAGATGAAGGAGAAGAAGGCCCGCGTGGAGGACGCCCTGCACGCGACCCGCGCCGCGGTGGAGGAGGGCATCGTCCCCGGCGGCGGCGTGGCGCTGCTGCGCGCCCAGGCGGCGCTGGACGGCCTCAAGCTGGACGACCACGACGAGCAGGTGGGCGTGGCCATCATCCGCCGCGCGCTGGAGGAGCCGATCCGCCAGATCGCGAACAACGCGGGTGTCGAGGGCTCGATCGTCGTCGCCAAGGTGCGCGAGAACAGCAGCAAGAGCTTCGGCTACAACGCGCGCACCGACGAGTACGAGGACCTGGTGCAGAGCGGCGTGATCGACCCCACCAAGGTGACGCGCACCGCGCTGCAGAACGCGGCCTCGATCGCCGGCCTGCTGCTCACCACCGAGTCGGTCGTGGTGGAGCGCCCGGAGAAGGACAAGGCTCCGTCGATGCCCGGTGGCGGCGGCGGCGGCATGGACGGGATGTACTGAGACACGCCCGGTCTTCGGACCGGGTCGGGTCGAAGTCGCAGTAGCGAACGGCCCCGCTCCCTCTCACGAGGGGGCGGGGGCCGTTCGCCGTTTGCGTGTATACCCGATCGGGATCGTGCCTTCGAACCGAACGATCCGCCATCCCCGGCCTCGTCGCAAAATCCTGCACCGCGACGTCACGCCTCCGCCGGGTCGAGCGGGATGGGCGGCAGCACGTCGCGCTCCCACGCGGCCAGCCGGCTTTTCAGCTGCCGGAGGACGGCGGGGTGCGCGGACTTGAGGTCGCGCTTCTCGCCGGGGTCGGCGGCAAGGTCGTAGAGGAACTCGCCGTCGTCGGTCTGCAGGTACTTCCAGTCGCCGCCGCGCACCGCCTTCTGCTTGCGGCGCTGGGAGATGCGCCAGAACAGCTCGCGGGGGACGGCGCCGCGCGCGCCGGTGAGCGCCGGCGTCAGGTCGATCCCGTCGGCCGGAGCGGCGGCGGGGGCGTGCGCGCCGGCCAGGGCCAGGAAGGTGGCCGTCAGGTCCATCGTCACCGCCACCTGCGCGGCCTGGCTTCCCGCGGCGATCATCCCCGGCCAACGGGCCATCGCCGCCACGCGCAGGCCGCCCTCGTTCAGCGTCATCTTTCCGGCGCTGAAGGGCCCCATGTGCGAGTACCGCTCGCCCCCGTTGTCGCTGGTGAAGACGACCAGCGTGTCGCGCTCGCGGCCGGTTCGGTGCAGCGCGTCCAGCACGCGGCCCACCCCGGCGTCCATGCTTTCCATCATGCGGCCGAAGGTCTGCGGCGAGCCGCCCGCCGACCACCGCGCGGTGTCGGGGTACGGCGGGTCGCCGGGCGCCTGCCAGGGCCAGTGCGGGGCGTTGTACTGCAGGTTGAGGAAGAACGGGCGGCGGCGCGGCCGGCCCACGATGCGCACCGCGCGGTCGGTGAACAGGTCGGTCAGGTAGCCGGGGGTGCGCACGGTGCGGGTGCCATCCTGGAACAGGTTCCGCCGCGACTCGGTGTCCACGTGGCTGGCGTAGTCGGCGGCGGCGCCCAGGAAGCCGTAGAACTCGTCGAAGCCGTGGCGCAGCGGGTGGAAGCGCGGGTCGGTTCCCAGGTGCCACTTGCCCACCAGCGCGGTCTCGTAGCCCGCACTCTTCATCAGCAGGCCCAGGGTGGGCGGGCTGGGCTCCACGCCCACGTGCTGGGTGGTCAGCGGCTCGTACAGCCCGGCGGGCGTGCGCGCGGGGTAGCGCCCGGTGATCAGCGCCACCCGCGTGGGCGTGCACACGGGCGCCGCGGTGTACATCTGCGTGAGCTGCACGCCCGAGCGCGCGAGCTGGTCGATCACGGGCGTGCGGTACTCCGTGCGCCCGGTGACCCCCAGGTCTCCATAGCCCAGGTCGTCGGCCATGATCAGCACGATGTTGGGCCGCGCGCCGCGTGTCAGCCAGCGTGCGCCCGAGCCCGGCGACGGCACCAGCGCCACGGCGGCGGCCGCGGCGGCAAGGTCCACGATGAAGCGCCTGCGATCCATCCGCGGCTCCTGTGCGGGGTGACACACGTTGGAACGGAATGCATCATAGTGGTGCTAGAGGCGCGCGCGGGACAACAATCTTCGCGACGGCGGGGTCGACCGGGCACGCCGCGCCGTGGAGCGGGCTTGCAGGGGGCGGAAGCGTCCGTTCTCGACCCGACGTACGGCGGCCCCGCTCCTCTCGCGAGGCGCGGGGCCGCTTGCGTCCGCACGACCTGCCGGCGCGGCGAGCTCTCCTCGCCGGCCGAGCCATCCGCCGGTCGTCACCCCCCGCGGGCCGTCTCCTGGCTCCTCGCGATCAGAAGCTTCATCCGCAGTAGTCCGGGTTTGCGGTCGGGGGGCGGCAGTTCGGCCCGATGTAGATCGTGTAGCACCCCTCGGGGGTCGAGTGCGCCATAACGGTGCCTTCGGTCTCGTCCCTGGCGCCCTGCATCGCGAACGTCACGACTTCGAGCTCGTCGAGCTCCAGCTTGACCTTCTTCATCTCGGGCTCCTTGGGCAGGTACGTGATCCACGATGCTGCGGGACGACCTCGATCCCGGCATCCCACGACCGATCGTTCACGTGCGAATGGGCGAAGGCTGAAAACACTCGGCAGCCACCGCACGTCTACGAGCCATGGGTGCTGATGAGGCCGATGTACTTTAAGCGCATGAGGCATATGGGAAAAGAGGCCGTGTGTGATGTTTGTGGCGGATTGTGCGTGTCTGGCGGCGCAGCCGAGCGGGTCCGGCGCGATCTCGACCGGCAGGATCCGGCCTGTCTGCCCGAGATGCTTACCCTGCGGGCCGGACGTAGCGCTGCGCGGCCAGGGCGATCTTCTCCACCACGTCGGCGGCGGTGATCTGCTCCATGCGGCCCAGCTTGGCGGTGAAGTTCGACGCGTCGGGCGGCTCGCCGGGGTTGGTGTAGCGGTCGATCCACAGGTCGTGGTACTTCCGCCAGGGCCCCACCCGCCACGGGTTGGTGTGCCCGTACAGGCCGATGGTGGGCACGCCGAAGGCACGAGCGATGTGCACCGGTCCGGTGTCGGGCGCGAGCACCAGGCTGCTCCCCGCCAGCGTCCACGTGAGCCGGCGGATGGAGTCGCCCAGCGCCCACACGACGTCTGCCGACGAGCGCTCCACGATCTCCCGCGCGATTTGCTGCTCGCGTTCGCCCGGGCCGCCGGCCAGCACCACGCGGTAGCCGAAGTCGTGCGCCAGCGCGTCGGCCACGGCGGCCCAGCGCTCGGCGGGCCAGTCCTTCTTCGCGTTGGCCGATGCGGGGACGATCGCCGCGACGGGCTGGCCGCCGAACCGCGCGAAGAACTCCGCCTGCGCGGCGCGCTCTTCCGGCGTGAGCGGGATGCGCCACTCGGGGTGGGGGACGGGGAGCCCCAGGTGCTCCGCGAACTCCAGGAACATGTCCGCGGTGTGGGCGCGCGGGCGACGGTCCAGGTGGTGGTTGGACGCGAGCCACACGCCCTCGAACGAGCGGCCGCGGTCGAAGCCCAGCCGGTGCGGCGCCCGCGACAGCAGCGTGGGCCACACGCTCTTGGTGTAGACGTTCAGGTTCAACGTCAGGTCGATCGGCTCCCCCGCCGACAGGTCGCGCCAGAGCTGCCGAATCCCGCGCAACCCATCCTTCTTCCGATAGACGACGATGCGGTCGATCGACGGATGCCCCACCAGCATGGGCGCCGGCATCGGCTCCACCACCCAGGTGATCTTCCGCGTGGGATCGTCGTCCTTGAGCGCGTTCACCAGCGGCAGGCCGTGCACCACGTCGCCCAACCCGGTGAGGAGGACGATGCACACGTGGCGCGCGGGGTAGCGAAGCTCCGACACGTCAGCCGTCCGAGGCCGATGAAGCGCCGAACAGGATCGCCTCGCACTCGCTCACCATCCGCTCCACGCCGAAGCGCTCGCGGACGCGGCGCAGCGCCTCGTCCGTCCTCTCCGCCATGCGCGACGGATCCGCCGCGAGGGAATCGGCCACCTCGCGGATCGCGGCGGCCATCGCGCTCGCGTCGTCCGGCGGCACGATCCAGCCGGCGGGGGGCGTGTCGGCCTCCGCTTCCAGCGCGCCGCGGACGCCGCTGACGTCGGTGGCCACGATGGGGACGCCGGCGGCCATCGCCTCCAGCATCACGTTGGCCATCCCCTCGTTGCGGCTGCCCAGCACGAACACGTCGCAGCCGGCGATCACGTCGGGCCCATCATCCCTGTGCCCCAGGAAGTGCACGCGATCCGACACGTCCAACTCGGCGGCGAGCGCCCGCAGCTCGGCCAGGTAGTCGCCGCCGCCCGCGATCACCACCCGCGCGTCGCCCAGCTCCGCCGCGGCGAACGCGCGCAGGAGCAGGTCGAAACCCTTGCGCGGCGCCAGGTGCCCCGCGCCGCCCACCAGCAGCGTTCCGGGCCTCGTCCCCAGCTCCGTGCGCAGGCGGTCGCGCAGCGCGGCGCGCTGATCGTCACGGGTATGCAGCCCGTTCATCACCACGTGCACCCGCTCGGGCGGATAGGTAGGCGCGGAGCGGAGCCACACGTCGCGGATCTCGGTGCTGTTGACGATCATCGCGTCCACCCAGCGGCCGAACGCGCGCGCGCGGCCGCCGCGGGCGGGGTGCGGGCGGACAATGCCTAAGCGCACCACGATGCGGCGGACGCCCGCATGCCGCCCCGCCCACGCGGCCCACGCCAGCGGCTGCCACGAGGTGAGCAGCAGCGCATCCGCCCGCTCGCGCCGCAGCCACCGCGCGAACGCCACCCCGCTCGCCACGTCCAGCACGCCGCGCGGACGCACGCCCGTGGTGGGCACGCCCATCCGCGCCAGGCCGTCGCGCACGGCGCTGCGCGGGCACGAGACGATTACCTGATGGCCGCGCGCGATCAGCCCGGCCGAAAGCGTGGCGAGCCACTTCTCGTTGCCGCCCCACACCCGGCTGCCGTTCTGGATCACCAGCTTCATGAGGCCTCCGGCGGCGCGCGGCCGGCCAGCAGCGCCTCCCACCGCGCCAGCATCGCGTCCATCCCGAAGCGCTCCGCCCGCCTCCGCGCAGCCTCCGCCATCCGTCGACGGAGCGGGGCGTCGGCGAGGAGGCGGCGGAGCGCGGCGGCGATCTCGTCTTCCGAGAACCCCACGATCTCTCCCGGCGCGCCGCCGTCCGCCAGCGGCTCCAGCGCGTCCTCGGCCCCGCTCACCGGCGTGCTGACCACGGGGACGCCGGCCGCCAGCGCCTCCAGCATCGAGTTCGACAGCCCCTCGCGGTCGGACGAGACGACGAACACGTCGAGCGCGTCCAGCACATCGCCGGTGTCGGTGCGGTGGCCGAGGAGATGGACGCGTTCCGCGATCCCGAGCTCCGACGCCAGCGCCTCCAGCGATGCGCGCTGCTCGCCGTCGCCGGCGAGGATGCAGTGCACGCCGGGGAGCGCGGCGGCGGCGCGCAGCAGCCGGTCCAGCCGCTTCTGTGTGGCGAGCCGCGCGACGGCGCCGACCACGTGCGCGTCCGCCGCGATGCCGAGGGACGCGCGCACGGCCCCGGGCGGCTGCAGGCGCGCGGGGAGGTGGACGCCGTTGTGGATCACCACCACGCGGTCGGCGGAGAAGCCGGGGAGTTCGGCGAAGGCGGGGCGCATCCGGCGCGCGTTGACCGCCACGGCGTCCACCCAGCGCGGGAGGGCCACGCGGTACTTGGCGCTGCGCGGCGTATCCGTCTCCAGCCCCACCCGGGCGACGATGCGGGGCACCCGCGCCAGCCGGGCGCCGAGTGACGCGAGGAACAGCTTCTTGTAGGTGCCGATGATGAACGCGTCGGGCCTCGACTGACGCAGCCGGCGCGCGAGCCGCAGGGCGTGCGGAAGCATCCCGTCGCCGCCCAGCGGCAGGATCTCGGTAGGCACGCCCAGCTCGCCCGCGCGCCTCGCCACCAGCGCGTCGTTGCACAGCAGCAGCACGCGGTGGCCGCGGCCCTGCAAGCCCGCCAGCAGCAGCGCCGTCGCCCGCTCGGCGCCGCCCCAGATGCGCGCCCCGTTGTGCGCCACGATGAACACGGGTCGAGCTACGCCGCGGGGAAGGGAACCCGCGCCGGAGCGACGCCCGGTGGGGCACTCCGGCGCGGGTACACGGCCGCCCGCGTCACGCGCCGAAGAAGGCGCGCACCGTTTCCGCCACGTAGGCGAGCTGGTCTTCCCCCAGCTCGGGGTAGACGGGGAGCGACAGCACCTCCAGGCACGCCTGCTCCGACACGGGGAACTGGCCTTCCTTGTAGCCCAGGTACGCGAAGCACTCCTGCAGGTGCAGCGGCACCGGGTAATAGACTGAGGAGCCCACGCCGTGCGCAGTGAGGTGGTCGCGCAGCGCGTCGCGCTTGCCGCCCGTCACGCGCACGGTGTACTGGTTGACGATGCTCTCGTTGCCCGCGCGCACCACCGGCGTCACCAGCCCGTCCACGCCGGCCAGCGCCTGGTCGTAGAACGCGGCGTGCGCGCGGCGGGCGGCGCTCCAGCCGGCCAGGTGCGGCAGCTTGGCCGACAGCACCGCAGCCTGCAGGGCATCGAGCCGCGAGTTGTAGCCCACCTCCTCGTGGTGGTACATCTGCCGGCCGCCGTGCACGCGCAGTTTGCGCAGGCGCTCGGCGGTGTCCAGGTCGTTCGTCACCGTCATCCCCGCGTCACCGAACGCGCCCAGGTTCTTGGTGGGAAAGAAGGAGAAGGTGCACGAGTCGCCCAGCGTGCCGGTGGTGATCCACTCGCCGCCCGCCGCCTGCTGCCGCGCGCCGATGGCCTGCGCCGCGTCCTCGATGATGGCCACGCCGCGCCGGTCGCCCAGCGCGCGGAAGGCGGCCATGTCGGCCATCTGCCCGAACAGGTGCACGGGGATGACGGCGCGCGTGCGCTCGGTGACCGCCGCCTCGGCCGCCTGGGGCGACAGGTTGAAGGTATCGGGGTCGATGTCGGCGAACACCGGCCGCGCGCCCACGTTGTGGATGGTGCCCGCGGTGGCGAAGAAGGTGAAGGGCGTGGTCACCACCTCGGCGCCGCCGCAGTCGTGCGCGCGCAGCGCCAGCAGGATGGCGTCGGTGCCGCTGGCGCAGCCCACGGCGTGCTTCACCCCCAGCGCGGCCTCCACCTGGTGCTCGAACTCGTCCACCACGGGGCCCAGGATGAAGCGCTGGTCCTCGATCACGCCCTGCACGGCGCGCATCACGTCGTCGGCGACGGTGCGGTACTGCTCCTTCAGGTCCAGCAACGGCACGTTCATCTATCGAAAACCGGCTCGGGGTTCGGAAACGATCGGCCTCGCCTCGGGACGGGGCCGGGTGCAACGGGTGCGTGCAATGGATGAGAGTCGGACCCAGGTACGAGAGCGTCGCCCACGGACGCGACCCGATCGACGCACACTCCTACTTTCGTACTTTCGTACTTTCGTACTTCTGCACTCTCGTACTTCTCAATCCGCCATGTCCGCCATCGCCTCCACCGGCCGCGCGTCGCCGGCGGCGAACTGCAGGTCGTACAGGCGGCGGTACAGGCCGTTCAGGCGCAGCAGCTCGTCGTGCGTGCCGCGCTCCACGATGCGGCCGCGGTCCATCACCACGATCTGGTCGGCGCGGCGCACGGTGGAGAGGCGGTGGGCGATCACCAGCACCGCGCGGTGCGCCATCACCTGGTCGATCGCCTGCTGCACCAGCCGCTCGCTCTCGGTGTCGAGCGCGCTGGTGGCCTCGTCCAGGATCAGCAGCGGCGGGTTGCGCAGCAGCGCGCGGGCGATGGCGATGCGCTGGCGCTGGCCGCCCGAGAGGCGCGTGCCCTTCTCGCCCAGCACCGTGTCGTAGCCCTGCGGCATCGCCGTGATGAACTCGTGCGCGTTGGCCGCCCGCGCCGCGGCCTCCACCTGGTCCTGCGGCGCGTCGGCGCGCCCGTAGGCGATGTTGGCGCGCACGGTGTCGTGGAAGAGGATGGTCTCCTGCGTGACGATCCCCAGGATGGCGCGGATGTCGGCCAGGCGCAGGTCGCGCAGGTCCACGCCGTCCACGGTGATGCGGCCCGAGGTGGGGTCGCGGAAGCGGGGGACCAGGTCGGCCAGCGTGCTCTTCCCCGCGCCGCTGGGGCCCACGAGGGCGACCACCTCGCCGGGGCGGATGGCCAGCTCCACGTCTTCCAGCACCGGCTCGCCGGCGGCATAGGCGAAGCCCACCCGCTCGAAGCGGATCGCGTCGCGGAAGCCGGGGAAGGGGGCGGCGTGCGGGTCTTCCAGCACCTCCACCGGCGCGTCCACCAGCTCGAAGGCGCGCTCGGCGGCGGCCAGGCCGGGCTGGACCACCGACGGATACTGCGCCACGTCCTTGATCGGCGCCATCAGCCGCGCCGCCACCACCAGCGCGGTGATGAAGGTGTCGGCCGTCATCGACCGCTCTACCAGCACCAGGTGGCTGCCGTACAGCACCAGCACCAGGATGGAGACCGAGGTGACCACCTCGGTGGCGGGGCCGAAGAACTTGCGCCAGCGGTCGTTGCGCGAGAGCGCCTTGTAGTGGCGCTGGGTGAGGCGGCGGAAGCGCGCCTCCTCCCACGGCTCGGCCCCGCTGGCCTTCACCAGCCGCACCCCCGCCACCGTCTCCTGGATCTGCGCCGCCACCTCGCCCACCGCGTCGAGCACCCGCAGCACCCCGCCGCGCAGCCGCTTGCGGAAGCGCCCCCACAACAGGACGAGCGGAGGCACCGAGAGGAGCGCCACCAGCGTCAGCCGCCAGGAGAGGTAGACGAGCACGGCGGTGAGGGCCACCGCCTGCACCAGCGCGGAGACGGCCTTGATCAGGTTCCCCGTCACCAGGCTGCGCATCTGGTCCACGTCGCCGGTGGTGCGCGAGATGATCTGCCCGGCGCGGGTGCGCTGGAAGAAGGGGAAGTCGAGCCGCAGCAGGTGCGCGTAGATGTCGTTGCGCAGGTCGCGGGTGACGCGCCCCTCCACCAGGGTGGAGGTGTAGCCCTGCACGTAGAGCGCGACGTTCTTGAGGAAGAGCGCCACGAACATCACCCCCACCACCAGGTACAGCGCCTCCATCTGCGTGCGGTGGCCGCCCGCGCCGAACACCCACGCCATCACCGCGCGCACCACCTTCCCCGCGCCCCCGCCGAACACCGCCCCCGCGTCGGCCCCGGCACCGCCGCTGAAGAGCACCTTCAGGAAGGGCGCGAGGAGGGTGAGGCTGAACGCGTCGAGCACGGCGTTGGCCACCATGGCCAGCACCGAGAGCGCCAGGAGCCCCTTGTGCGGCCTGACGTAGCGGAGGATGCGGAGGTACGTGCTCATCGCGGCGTGAGCAGCGCCACCGGGAGGATCATCTCCTCGGGGCTCACGCCGCCGTGCAGGAACGAGCCGCGGTAGCGCGCCTGGTACTGCCGCAGCTTGGTGGGGTAGACGAAGAAGACGTCTTCCAGCGCGATCAGGTAGTTGGTCGCCTGCCGCCCCGGGGGGAAGCGCAGCGTGTGCGGGTCGTTGGTGCTGAGCGCGGTGGAGCGGTCTTCCGCGCGCAGGTCGTCGCCGAACTTGTAGCGCAGGTTCTGCGTGGTGTCGCGCTTGGCGAACACCGTGGCCGGCCGGTGGCAGTGGATGGAGCCGTGGTCGGTGGTCAGCAGCACGGGGATGCCGCGGTGCAGCGCCTCGCGGATGGCCGCCAGCGCCTCGCTGCGCTCGAACCACTGCCGAGTGAGCGCGCGCAGCGCCTCCTTGTCGCGCGCCACCTCCATCAGCACCGCGCTCTCCGAGCGGCCGTGCGTGAGCTGGTCCACGAAGTTGAGCACGATCGCCGTGACGCCGTGCTGCGACAGGTACCCGGGGAGCCGGCGCAGCATTGCCTCGCCGTCGCCCGTGTCGAACACCTTCTCGTAGTGGACGGGGAGCGACGCCCCCTCCAGCTTGCGCACCTGCTCGCGGAACAGCTCGCCCTCGAAGGAGTTGAGGCTCCCCTCGCCCTCCCACCCCCACCACCCGGGCACCCGCGCCGAGATCTCGTCGGGGTACAGGCCGCTGAAGATGGCGTTGCGCGAGAAGGGGGTGGCCGTGGGGAGGATGGAGTAGTAGAGCGCCTCCTCCACCGTGGCCAGCGGCTCCAGCAGGGGGATCAGCGTGCGCCACTGGTCGAGACGCAGGCAGTCGATCACCATGAACAGCACCGTCTGCCGGCTCCCCAGCAGCGGCGCCAGGAACTGCGGCACCACGTCCACCGACAGCGGCGGCCGCTCGGCGGCGCCGTTCACCCAGCCGCCGTACTCGTCGCACACGAACTCGCAGAACTCGCGGCGGAAGTCGTCCAGCAGCGTCTCGAGCGCGGCCAGCAGGCCGGTCTCGCCGGCGGCGCGCAGGCGCAGCTCCCAATCCACCAGCTCCGAGTAGTCGCGCGCCCACTCGCGCCAGCCGCGCGTCTCGGCGCGCCCCGCGTTGAGCGCGCGGAAGCGGGTGGTGAAGTCGCGCGCCACCTGCTGCTGCGCCAGCTGGCGCCCTTCCAGCAGGCGGGTGACCACGGAAAGGACCTGGCGCGGCGAGGTGGGCTTGACCAGGTACTCGGCCACGCGGCGGCCGATCGCCTCGGTCATGGTGCGGTCTTCCTCGCTCTTGGTGACCATCACCACCGGCACGCGCGCGTCCATCTTGCGCAGCTCGTCGAACACCTCCATCCCGCTGCGGCCGGGCATCTGCTCGTCCAGCAGCACCAGGTCGTAGGGAGACAGGCGCAGCAATTCCAGCGCGTCGTCGCCGTTGGAAACGGCGTCCACGTGGTAGCCGCGCCCCTGCATGAACAGCAGGTGCGGGCGGAGGAGGTCGATCTCGTCGTCGACCCAGAGCAGGCGCTTGACCGGTGCGGGCATAGGGGGCGAAACGTAGCCGTGGCGCCGCCCGGGGTCAACGCGGCGCCGCCCCGGCGCCCGCCGATTTGACACACCCGGGGCGCACACGCAGCTTGGCAGACATGAGCAACCCCGACACGCGCGCCGAGGCGCCGCTGGCCGACTTCGTTCCCATGCTGGACGGCCGCACCCGGCTGCTGGTGCGCCGCGGCTGGGAAGACGCCGCCGAGCACCTGGCCGACCCCGACGCCGTGCCGGTGGACGAGCAGCTGGCCGGCGGCCGCGAGCCCGCCATCATCACCACCCTTCCCGGCGGCGCGCGCATCGTGGTGCGCCGCTACCGCCGCGGCGGGGTGATGCGCTGGGTCAACCGCACGCACTACTTCGGCGGCAACCGCGCCTTCGACGAGCTGCGGGCCACCGAGCGCGCGCGGGCCGGCGGGGTGCGCGCGCCGGTGGTGGTGGCGGCCATCGAGCGCCCCGGGCGCGTGGCGGGGTACCGCGCGTGGCTGGCCACCGAGCTGATCCCCGGGGCGCTGGACCTCGCCGCGTGGCTGCACCACTCCGGCGCCGACGAGGAACGCCGCCGCGCGGTGCTGATGGAAGCCGGGCGGCAGACGGCGCTGATGCACGCGGCGGGGGTGGCGCACCCCGACGTGAACCTGCGCAACCTGCTGGTGGCGGGCGACCTGGGCGCCGAGGTGTACCTGATCGACTTCGACCGGGCGCATGCGGCCGCGCACCCGGTGTCGCGCGGCCGGCGCGAGCGCGACCTGCGGCGCCTGGCCCGCTCGGCGCGCAAGCTGTGGGCGATCATCTCCCCCGCCGAGTGGGCCGCCTTCCGCGAGGGCTACGGCGCCGACTGGCCCCAGGGGCTAGACCTCTCCAGCCCCCCGCCCCCCGAAGGCTCGAAGAAGCACCCGGTGCACACGGCCGCGCCGAAGGCGGACGATGCCGCGGGTGGAGAGGTATCGGACGATGAGGCGAAGCCACCGGTGCCGGGGGAGGAGACGCCGCCACCCGGCTCCCTCGGCACGGCCGACCCATGAATGCCGGCGGGCCCGAACTCAGGTTCGGGCCCGTCTTGCATCTGCGGGACGACCCGACCCGCGCCGCTACGGCGCGATGGGGCAGGAGCGAAGGGGCGGCGTTCCCCACGGCGCGGGAACGAACCCCGGGTCGGGCATCCGCGGGTGCGGGTTCCACCCTCCCCGGTGCCGCCCCGGCTCCAGCGGCAGAACCTCCTGTTGCCGGGCTTCAGCGTTCGCGGCGGCCTGGATGTCACCGCACGGGGTGGGGTGCCGCGTCCCCGACGCGGTAGAAGGCGCGAACGGGGTTCCCCCCGGTGCCAGGACGAAGTTCGGGTCGGGGAGGGGCGGGTTGGGGTTCCACCCACCCCGGTGCTTGCCCGGTTCGAGCGGCGGGGCTGGCTTTCGCATCCTGTCAACTCCTGGAATGAGAGGATTCGACCGGCTCGATCACGAGGTCGTTCACCTTCCGTGCGAGGTATACGCGCTCCAGCTCGTACAGTTTCACGGCCGTGCTCTGCCGGTAGACCGTCACGTTCTTCAGCAGCAGCTCGGCCGGCTCCGAGCTATCGGAGAACGCCTCCACCGATCCGTGATAGGCCATGTCGCGGACGAGGTCGCGCACCACCACCATCTCGCCTCGCTGCGACCCGAAGAGAAGCGCCCACACGTCCATGTCGCCCGCCTTCCGTGAAACGCCGAGCCGGTTGGCCGCGCGGAAGATCAGGTTGTGGTTGAGCATCGCCGAGATGGCGCTGGAGAGCACGAGCCCCACGCAGCCCGCGAGCGCGATCTCGCGCCAGGCGATGCGGGTATGGTCGTTCAGCAGCGCTTCGAAGAAGGTGACGTCGAGCGGCTCGCGGAGCCGCAGCCACTTCGCCAGCGCCGCCGCGAGGTCGCGCACCAGCGCCAGCGACAGGTACGAGCCCAGCCCCAGCGCAAAGGAGTGCGTCAGGAACTGCACGGGCGTGCGCTCGCGGTGCGACGTGAGCGCGTCCACCAGCAGCGCGCAGAGCACGCCGGGGAAGAACAGCAGCAGGACCCGCAGGGTGACGGACGAGATCTCCACGGCCGCGGTCGTTCGGGTTGCGGGGACAACCACACGAGGTGAGCAAAGTAAACTGCTCCGCCGCGGGGAGGTCAATCCGTAAGGGCGCAATCGATGCGAAGCGGCCAGCGTGGGGACAGGTGGGCGTAATCGGAGCGGTGCGTCAGCCGCGGATCGACTGGTCGAGCGCAATCTCCACCTTTTCGATCACCTGACCCGGGGTGATCCGCTCCATCCGGCCCGGGCGGTGCTTCGCGTCGACCGGATAGCTCTCTCCCGGGTCGCCGAAGGCGTCGACCAGCAGCTCGGGGAACCGGCGGTAGGGGCCGTAGCGCTTGGGGTTGGTGTAGCCCATCAGCGCCACCGCGGGCGTGCCCAGGGCCACGGCGGCGTGCAGCGGGCCGGTGTCGGGGCTCACCAGCACGTCGGCCTGGTCGAGAAGGTACACCACGCGGCGCAGGTCCCACGCGCGCAGGTCCAGCGGCGGGTGCGCGGCGGCGCGGCGGATGGCCTCGGCCGCGGCGTTCTCGCGCGGCGAGGGGGCGCCCACCAGGACGGCGCGGGCGCCGTGGCTCCGCGCCAGCGCGTCCATCACCGCAGCGTAGCGCTCCGGCGGCCACTCCTTCTCGGGCTTGCTGGTGCCCACCACGTAGGCGACGGTCGGCCCCGGGTGCGGCGGGAGCAGGGGGGCGTAGCGCGCGCGCTCGTCGTCGGTGGGGCCGAGGTCCCACACCAGAGGCTCGGCGGGGATGCCCAGCGCGGCCAGGAACTCGAGGTACTGGTCCTGGATGTGCTGCGGCGGGTGCGATGGCAGGTGGCGGTTCACGGCGGCCCAGCTCAGATCGCGGGCGCGCGCGCGGTCGTATCCCAGCTTGAGCGGCGCGCGGGCGAAGCCGGCGATCACCGCCGCCTTCAGGTACGGCTGCAGGAGGATGACCAGGTCGAAGCGGCACGCCGCCAGCTCGCGGCGCACGTCCAGGAAGCCGCGCACCCCGCGCTTGCGGTCGAAGATCACCAGCTCGTCCACCGCCGGATGGCCGCGCACCAGGCCGGCCGGGCCGGGCTGGATCACCCAGGTCAGGTGGATGCCCGGCACGTGGCGCTTGAGCGCGTTCAGCACCGGCAGCGCGTGCACCGCGTCGCCCACGGCGGTGAGCAGCACGATGCACACGCGGGCGCCGGGCGCCAGCGTCAGCGGGTGCGATAGCGCGCGTCCCACAGCTCCACCTTTTCGAGCACGGCGCCCACGGTGATCCGGGGCATGCGGCCCGGGCGGCGTTTCATCGACACGGGCGCCTGCTCGCCGGGGTCGTGGTAGGCGTCCACCACCAGGTCGTGGAAGCGCGCGTACGGCCCCGTGCGGCGCGGGTCGGCGTTGGACATCAGGCTCACCACCGGCCGGCCCAGCGCCACGGAGATGTGCAGCGGCGCGCTGTCCAGCGCGAGGACCAGCTCCGCCGCGTCGATGATGCCCACCAGCCCGCGCAGGCCGCTGCCCAGCGCGGACACGGGCTGATGGCGGGCGGCGGCGCGGATCTGCCGCTCGATCTCCTTCTCCCGCTCCGACGGCCCGCCAACGAGGACGGACGCCAATCCGTATCGCTCGTGCAGCGTGTCGATCACGGCGGCCCAGCGGTCCGGCATCCAGTCACGGTCCGGGTTGCTGGTGGCGAGATTGATCGCGGCGTAAGGTCTGCCGACGCTCGAGACGAACTCCCGCTGCCAGGCGCGCTCGCCCTCCCACGGGCCCAGGTGCCACTCCACGGGCGCGGGATCGACCCCCAGCGCCGCCAGGAACTCGAAGTACTGCGCCTGCACGTGCTGCGGCGGGTGCGGGGGGATGCGGCGGTTGGTGAACAGCCAGTTGAGGTCGCGCGCGCGCGCCCGGTCGAACCCCAGCTTCACCGGCGCGCTCGCCAGGGCGGTCACGATCCCCGCCTTGAACGCCACCTGCAGGTCGATCACCAGGTCGAACCCGCCGCGGCGGAGCGTGCGCCCCGCGTCCACCAGCCCGCGCCAGCCGCGCTTCGGGTCCACCGTGACGATCTCGTCCACGGCCGGGTGGCCCGCGACGACGGAGGCGGGGAGCGGCTGCAGCAGCCAGGTGAGGTGCACCGACGGGGCGGCGCGCTTCAGCGCGTTGACCACCGGCAGCACGTGCACCGCGTCGCCCACGGCGCTCATCATCACGATGGCGACACGGGCACCGTCCAACCGGATGGTGGGCACCGCGGGTCAGCCGATGGTCACGAACACGCGGCCCTCGTCGTCCACGCGCGTGTCATAGCCGCGCAGCGGGATGCTGGCGGGGGGCGAGCACACCGCGCCGGTGCGGATGTCGAACTGCGCGCCGTGCCACTCGCAGGTCAGCCGGCCGTCTTCCACCTCGCCGCCGTCCAGCGGCAGCTCCTCGTGCGTGCAGATGCCCTGCAGCGCGTAGATCTCGCCGTCCACGTTGCACAGCACGATCTCTTCGCGGCCCACGGTGAAGCCGCGCGCCTCGCCCTGCGGCACCGCCGTGATGCGCGTCACCTCGAACTCCGCCATCCCTCCGCCTTTCGCGTGAGTCGCCCTGCCCGGCGCACAACTTCGGGGAGGATGACGCGAGGGGCAAGCATGGGCCGCCGTCGGCCTGTCGATCGGATCTGGATCGGATTGGGATCATGATCAGGATTGATCGAGGTCGGGATTGGACGCGACGTGCACGGCTTGATGACGCGGGGAGGATGATCGGGCGTTCGGATCCAGCCCGCCGCAGCTCGATCCTCCCGGCGAGAAGGACGAGGCCGATGCGGAAAGGCGGCGCGCCCGGCCTCCGTGGGGAGAGGCCGGGCGCGGGGTGGGGCGGGGGCAGCGGGGGAGAGCCCGGATGGGTGAGGGGGCGGAGATAGAGACTCGCGCGGGGGCGCCGGGCGCGCTTACGCGAGGGGGAGGGTGAAGGTGAAGGTGGCGCCCTGGCCGGGCGTGCTTTCGGCGTGGATGCGGCCGCCGTGCGCCTCCACGATCGCCTGCGCGATCGACAGGCCCAGGCCGGCGCCGTGGCTGCGGCACTCGCCGCCGCGCCAGAAGCGGTCGAAGATGCGGGACAGGTCGTCGGCCGCGATGCCGGGGCCGGTGTCGCTCACGCTCACGCGCACCTGGTCGCCCACGCGCTCGGCGGCGACGGTCACGCGGCCGCCGTGCGGGGTGTGCGCCAGCGCGTTGCCCACTAGGTTGCCGAGCACCTGGTCGATGCGGGCGTCGTCGGCCAGCACGGGGCAGGGGACGGCGTCGATCACCGCCAGCGTCACCCCGCGCTGCTGCGCCACCAGCCGCTGCGAATCGGCGGCGGCGCGCAGCACGGGGCCCAGCTCCAGCGGCTGGGGGCAGACGGGGATGCCGCCCGCGTCCAGCCGCGACTGGTCGAGCAGGTCCATCACCATCCGCCGCATCTGCTCGGTGGAGACCAAGATGGCGTCCAGCAGGCCGCGCTCGGGGAGGAGCGCCGGGTCGGACGGCCAGGCGCGCTGCAGCAGCTCGGCGGCCAGCGAGATGGAGTTGAGCGGGTTGCGCAGGTCGTGCGACACCGCCGCCACCGCCTCGTCGGCCCAGCGGGGCGCCTCCGGGGCGGGCGCGGCCGGGCGCGTCTCGACGGTCCGGGGGGCGGCCGGCTGGATCCACGCGCCCGTGCGCGGCGCCCTGTCCGCGGCCGGAGCCAGGCGGACGGGAGCGCGGCGGCGGGCCGGGGTGGCGGCGTTGCGAGCGGGGGCGGCGGGGAGCAAACGGCGGGTGGTGCGCATCGGGCGGCCTTCGCAGCGGGGTCGGGTAACGGCGGGCGGCGGATCGTCGCCCCTCACGCGTTACACGTTGCGCTCGCGCCCTCAAGCACCTGCCGCGCGCCTCTCGCGCGGTATCAACCTCCTATCACCCTCCCCCTCATCTACCCTATCCTGCAAAGACTTGCGAGATATGGCCGTGTTTACGCGCACGGCATTCGGAGGGCGATGTGGAAGTATGGATGTTTGTCTGCAACATGATCTGATACCCGTCCCGGCGGATCGATCGTCCTCTCCAAGCAACCAGAAAAGAACAACTCTCACAGAGTTCACAGAGGACACGGAGGGTGCGCACGCAGTTCTCCGTGACCTCTGTGACCTCTGTGAGAGCGATCTTTCGCACGACCTCCAGAAACGACTCAGCCGCCCAGCGGGAGTGCCGGGCGGCTGAGTCGTCGGAGTCCGCGGGAACTGGCGGCCTATCTGCCGATGGCGGCGCGAAGCTCCGGGTCGGCGCCGGCCCAGAGGGCGGCCAGCGCGTTTCGCCACGCGCCGGCGGTGCGCGGGTCGCCGCGGGCGGCGGCGACCTGGGCGCGCAGCCGCATCATCCCCAGCAGCGCGCCGGTCTCGAGGGGGTACTCGAGCACGTTGGGCGGCAGCGCCTCGAGCGCCACCAGCGTGCGGTCGAGCTCCACCAGCGCCCCCGCGGTGTCGCCCAGCGCCAGCCGCATGGACGATTCGGGGAAGAGATACGACAGGTCGCGGTCGCCCGGGCGGCGGGTGCCCAGCGCCTCGGCCATCGCGGCCAGGCGCTGCCGCACGCCGGCCGCGTCGCCGGCGGCGAGCAGCTGCTGCATCTCCACGAAGTAGTCGGGCTCGGCCAGCGGCGCGCGTACGCGGGCGCCGTACGCGCGCGAGAGCCGGCGCGGGCCGTTGAGCAGCGCGGTGCGCGCCGCCTCGCGCTTGCCCCGGTCGCCGATCCAGGCGGCCACCAGGCTTTCGGTGCGCGCCTCGGCCTGCTGCTCCTGCGGGAGCATGCCCAGCGTGGCGTACACCAGCGCTTCCGAGCCCGCCTCGGTGGCGGCCACGGGCACCTCGGCCTCGCGGCCCTGCGGGGTGTAGGGCTGGATCTCGGGGGCGGCGGCGCGCATCAGCTCCACCGCCCGGCCGGCGCGGCCGGTGAGCACGGCCAGCGGCGCCAGCTTCAGGGCGTCGCGCGGGCCGGGGCGGGGCCACTGCGCCAGCACCGAGTCGGCCGCGGCGCGGGCGCGGGCGAAGTCGCCCACCCGCAGGTGCAGCCGGACCTGCGAGATCGCCAGCCGCATCCGCTGGTCGGGCTCGGTGGCCAGCGCGCGGGCGCGGCCCAGCTCGGTGAAGGCGCTGGGCTCGCCCTGGCGCACCTCGCGGATGCGGCCGATGTCCTCCAGCCCCCGCGCCAGCCCCTCGTGCGAGTCGGGGCTCTGCGGGAAGGCGCGCACCCACTCGCGCAGCACGTCGGCCAGCACCTTCTGGTTGCGCGCGCCCGCGGCCGCGCGCGTGGCGGGGATGGTCTCCTTCTTCAGCGCCGCCACGTCCTGCGCGCTCCAGGGAACGAAGGCCACCGTGTCGCCCGCCAGCGCGATGTAGGCGGCGAACTCGAGGGTGTCGGCGCCGGGCTGCACCGCGTAGCCCCAGCGCAGCGTGCGGTCGTCGGTCTGCAGCAGCATCTGCAGGCGCGCGAAGCCGGCGCCGCGGAACGCCTGCAGCGCCGAGGGAACCAGCCGCAGCGCACGGCTGAAGTCCTGGATCGCGCCGTGGTAGCTGCTGCGGAAGCGCCACCCCGAGGGGCTGGCCGGGTCGCGCAGCACCGTCGGGTCCAGGCGCTGGCACTCGCCGCGCCCGTACCACGCGGCGAAGTCGGTGGAGTCGCGCTCCACCAGCGCGCCGTACTCGCGGCAGGCGTCGGGGTAGCGCGCCTCGCCCAGCGCCACCAGCCCGCGCGCCAGCGCCCGCTCGCGCGGGGCCAGGCGCCCCGAGTCGGCCAGGGCGCTGCCGGCGTCGTCGCGCCATTCGCCGGGGGCGGCGTCGCCGCTCCACGACATGGCCTGGGCCAGCCAGAAGTGCGCGGAGGCGTAGGCCGGGTCGAGCGCCACCGCGCGCGCCAGGTCGGCGCGGGCGCGCGACAGGTCCCACCGCGCCATGGCCAGGCGCCCGCTCTGGTACGCCTGCCACGCGGCCAGCGAGGTGGTGCCCGGCGCGGGGTCGCCGGTGCCCGCGTGGCCCAGCAACGCCGAGGCCAGCTGCGAGATGCGCTGCGTCACCCCGTTCAGGTCGCGTCCGATGCGCACCGTGCGCTCGGCCAGCGAGCCGCCGCCGTCGGTGTCGTAGAGCGCGGCGCGCACGGCCACGCTGTCGCCCAATGGCGTGATCTCGCCCCACACCAGCCGCCCCGCGCCCGCGTCGGCCGCGATGCGCCGCGCCTGGGCCAGCGTGGTGGGCGGGCCGTGGCGCGCCATCAGGTCGCGGGCGCGCTGCGCGTCCACCAGCCGCACGTCGGTCCAGCGCGACAGCGCGTCGTGCAGCAGCAGCTCGGCCTGGTCGGGCGAGAGCGAGGCGGCGCCCGGCCCGCTGCGCTGCGCCAGCGGGAGGACGATGTAGGTGCTGGTGTCGAGCCCCGACGCCCCCGGCCGCCACAGCCACACCGCCAGCGCGGCCACCACCAGCAGGGCGGCCGCTACCGCGGCCACGCGCATCCGCCACGGCGTCCACGACGCGGTCCGCCCGGCGGCGGCGTCCGTTCGGGGTGCGGCGGGCGCGGCCTCGATCAGGGGAACGGGCCGCGGCGCCTCGGCCACCGCCGTGGCCCCCATCGTCGCCCGCGCGGCGGCTTCGGACGGCCCGGCGACGGCCAGGGTGGAGGGCGCGGCCGACGCCGACGCGGCGGGCGCCAGCGCGGGTGCCTCGGCCGGCGCGGGGCGCGGCGCCTCGCGGAGGCGGCGGGCCAGCGCGTCGATCTCGGCGTCGGGCTCGGCGCCCAGCTCCTCGCGCACCAGCCCCGCGTGCACCGAGGCGTGGCGCACCGCGGCGGCGCGCTCGCCCCCGGCTTCCAGCGCCTGCATCACCCGCAGCGCCACGCGCGAGCTGAACGGGTCTTCCTTGGCGAGGCGCTTCCACCACTCGGCGGCGTGCAGCGGCTGCCCCATGGCCTCGGCGCTCTCGGCCAGCGCCTCGAGCGCGCGGGCGTGGGCACGGGCCAGGCGGTCGCGCTCGCCCTCGGCCCAGCGCTCGAAGTCGGGCGCCTCGCTCACGTAGAAGCCGTCCAGGAAGGGGCCGGCGTAGAGCCCGGCCGCCCGCTCGGGCTGGTCGGCGTCGAGCGCGGCCTGGAACTGGGCCAGGTCGCTCCCCACCACGGCCGGGTCCAGCGAGATCTCGTCGCCGGCGGCCACGATGGAGTCGTCGCCCAGCGTCTTGCGCAGGATGTAGAGCGATTCGCTGAGCAGGTGGCGGGCGGCGTCGCCCGGGTGGTCGGGCCAGAGGAACCCGATCACCCGTTCGCGCCCCACCATTCGCCCCCGCGCCGCGGCGAGCACCGCCAGCAGCGCCATGCGGCGCCGGTGCACGGCCCGGCCCGACACGGGCACGCCGTCGCGCTCCAGCGCGGCGCAACCCAGGAGCTTGAGAAAAAACACGGGTTTGCGCGGGGGTGATAGCCCGGAGAAACCAGATTGATCGTAGAACCGCATACTGGGGAAGGCGGCGAGGGCACGCAAGCCCCGCTTCGGCCATCGCGAGCAAGCCCGGCGGGCGGCTGGAGACACGGAATATGGAATTCTTCCCTCAGGACGGCCCCTTGCATGTGTGGATGGGAGGCATTGTTACCGATTGGCGATGCAGATTTTCCAGATCTTCTTTGTTCCGGCTCCAAACCGATGTAGTTTGCCCGCGGCTGACGCCCCCGCGTTCTGCCGCGAGCCGCTCGTGGCCCCACCGGCACCCGGCCGCCGCCCCCGCGCGGCGGCGGGTGCGCCCTTCCGGACCCGTCCGGATCTTTTTCCATCCTCTCAGATGCACGGAGGACAGCATGAACGGCTTACGCCCGAACCTCGCCCGCGCCACGCAGGCCGCGACCGTACCCACCAGGAGACCGATGCGAACCGCAAGAACCGCGATGCTCCGCACCCTTTCGCTGTGCTTCGCCGCCGGGGTGCCGGCGCTGGCCGCCGCGCAGGGCGGCTGCCCTCCGCCGCCCGTGGTGCCCGAGGCGCTGCTTGCCCCCAGCACCAACTGGACGACGATGCAGGCCTTCATGAACGACAACGGCATCCGGTTCGTGGCCACCTCGCCCCCCCAGGAGGTGAGCCCGTGCAAGACCACGGGCGGCGGATCGTGCGTTCCCATGCTGGGGCAGGTGCTCTCGGAGCAGCGCGCGTTCTGCCTCACGAAGGAGATGGCCGGCGACGGCCAGGTGCGCTTCGCCGGGGCGGCGCTGCGGATCTCGGGCGGCAGCGCGAGCCAGCTCGTCCACCTGGGCTTCGGCGGCCAGAACGCCAGCGACTCGGTGTACCTGCTGGTGCAGGGCGACCAGTCGATCGCCATGTTCCGCGGGGTCAACCGCAAGGTGGTGGTGATCCGGCAGAACGTGGCGCGCGACTCGGGGTGGCTGTTCGTCTTCCACCCCGAGACCGGGTCGTTCCCCGGCCCCGAGGCGCAGTGGCGGCCCGACACCACGCACCTGGGCATGGCGCGCCCGCGGGTGCGCCCGCCGGTGCACGGCGGCGGCCCCACCGACCTGCTGCCGGCCGACGAGGGCGGTGATGCGCAGGGCGGTACCTCGTTCGCGTGGATGGCGTGCGCCGCGGGGTGCTGCCAGTTCCACGGCCTCCCGGCGGGGAGCGGCGACCCCGGTGACGGCGAGAACGGCCCGCCCAGAGGCCATCAGCCCAACCCCAACCCGGGCCCCCCGCATCACCGCGGGATGAGCGTGACCAAGGACCGGGCGCCCGCCGCGCCGTAACGGCGGGGGCGGACCGAGGACGAACGACGATTCCTCACGCGGAACCGGCAGAGTCATCAGGGAGACCCGTCGTTGACGGCTGACTCTGCCGACTCCGCGTGAGGAATGGCCGTCCGGGGATCCGGGCTGGTCGCCCGGTGTCCAGCGACTAGCCCTGTGTCCGCCTGAGGGGAAGGCAGCGGGGAGGGGGACGGAGGGACCGGCGCTCACGTTCGACCATCGGCCGGGCGCGGGCGGTGCCTGGTGGCAGGATGTGCCCGATTCACCATCACCCGATTGATCATCGTGAGCCGCAGGATCCTGATCGTCGACGACGAGGCCGCCGCGCTGATGGCGCTCGACTTCCACTTCCGCCGCGAGGGGTGGGAGGTGCGCACCGCCGGCAGCGCGGAGCAGGCGCTGGGCGCCGTGCACGACTTTCGCCCCGACCTGGTGCTCACCGACGTGCACATGGGCGGGATGACGGGGCTGGAACTGCTCGAGAAGCTGCACGCCGCCATGCCCGGCGTGGACGTGATCGTGATGACCGGCTACGACGACATGGGCACCACCATCCGCGCCATGAGCGGCGGCGCCTACGACTTCCTGGCCAAGCCCCTCGACCTGGAGCAGCTCGACCTGCTGGTGGCCCGCTGCCTGCGCGACCGCGCCGCGCGCGCGCGGGCGCAGGAGGGCGGCGGCGAATCGGCCGGCGAGGCGCTGGCCTACGGCGTGGGGCGCTCGCCCCGGATGATCGAGATCTACAAGCTGATCGGCGTGGTCTCGGGCACCCGCGCGCCGGTGCTGATCCGCGGCGAGACGGGCACGGGGAAGGAGCTGGTGGCGGGCGCCATCCACGAGTACGGGCCGTGGGCGGCCGAGCCGTTCGTGGCCATCAACTGCACGGCCTTGGCCGAAAGCCTCCTCGAGAGCGAGCTGTTCGGCCACGTGAAGGGCTCGTTCACCGGCGCCGACCGCGACCGCAAGGGAAAGTTCGAGCTGGCGGGGAGCGGCACCATCTTCCTGGACGAGATCGGCGACACCTCGCCCGCGTTCCAGGCCAAGCTGCTGCGGGTGATCCAGCAGAAGGAGTTCCACCCGGTGGGCGGCGAGAAGGCCCGCAAGACGCAGGCGCGGGTGATCGCGGCCACGCACCGCAACCTCGAGGAGCTGGTGCGCCAGGGGAAGTTCCGCGAGGACCTGTACTTTCGCCTGCGCGTGGTGGAGATGCACATCCCCCCGCTGCGCGAGCGCCGCGACGACGTGCCGGCGCTGGCGCAGCACCTGCTGGCCCGCGCCGCCCGCGAGCTGAAGAAGGACCTGCGCGTGATCCCCCCGCGGGTGATGCAGATGCTGGTGGAGCACGACTGGCCCGGCAACGTGCGCGAGATGGAGAACGCCATCCTGCGCGCCGCCGTGCTGGCGCGCGGCCAGGCGCTGTCGCCCGAGGACTTCGACCTGGCCCCACCCCTCGCGTCGGCCGACGAGGGCGGCGGCGGCGCGGCCGACCCGCTGGGCACCCTGGCCGACGCGCAGCGCCGCCACGTGGAGCGGGTGATGGCGCACACGCGCGGCAACAAGAGCCGCGCCGCGCGCATCCTGGGGATCTCGCGCCCGCGGCTCGACCGCCTGCTGGCCGCCTTCCTCTCGGGCGCGACGGACGAGGACGACATGGACAACTGATCCGCCACCCACGTCCGGCTCTCGGCAGGCTCGCATCCCTCGCGCGCGGCTCGCGTCAGGTCGTCCGGGCAAGGCCGGCGAAGCGGCGGTCGCCGATCCCCTCCCCGGAGGTGCCCGCCCGGCGCCGGTCCACTTGACCTAACGCGTTTGCGGCGACTAGCTTCTGTCACCATACGGTTGTTCCCTCCCGTTCCGTGCGCCGTACGTTCCCGGCGCGCTCCCTACCCGTGGTACCCCCGATGACGACTTCGCTCGAAGAGCGTCTGTTCAACGCCGAGAGGCTTCTCGCCGGCCTGGTCCGCGAGCGCGCCGGCATGGCCACCCCCGACGACCTGCGCCTGCTGCAGAGCGCCGGCGCCGCCTTCGCGCGGATGGTGCAGCAGCCCGCGCCTGCGCCTCCGCCGGCAGCCGCGCCGGTGTTCGCGCCGCCTCCTCCGCCGGCCACCGTCGCCACGGGGGAGGCTCCCTGGTTCCCCCCGGCGCCCCAGCGCGCGGCCCCGGCTCGCGGGCCGGCGCCTGCGTACGACGACGCCTACGACGACCTGGTGCCGGGCCCCCGCCGCCGCGAGCGGGTGGCCGAGCCCTCGGCGGCGGAGCGCTGGATCGCGGAGAAGATGAACGCCACGCCGGGCGACTGGATCGCGCGGGCGGGGATGGCGCTGCTCCTCTTCGGGATCGCCTTCCTCTGCAAGTACTCGATCGACCGGGGGTGGATCACGCCGGCGCTGCGGGTGGGGGCCGGCGCGGCCGCGGGTGCGGCGCTGGTCGTGCTGGGCGTGCGGACGCACCAGAAGGCGCGGGCGTTCTCGGGGCTCTTCCTGGGCGGCGGGATCGGCGCGTGGTACACGGCCACGTTCGCGGCCTATGCGCTGTATCACCTGCTGCCGTTCCCCGTGGCCTTCGCGCTGATGGCGGCGACCACCGCCGCAGCGTTCGGCTTCGCGCTATGGTCGGGGATCGAGATGCTGGCGGTGGTGGGCGCGCTCGGCGGGATCGGCACGCCCTTCGTGCTCACCACCGCGAACCCGTCGGTAACGGGCTTCGTGGCCTACCTGCTGTCCATCCTCTGCTTCACCAGCGGCATCTACCTGGCGCGGCGCTGGCGGACGGGCTTCGCGGTGGGCGTGGTGGGCACCTGGGTGGCGCTGATGACGGCGGCGGAGGCGCTCCCGCCCGCCGGCCAGGCCGTGACGGCGCGGACGGCGCTCACGGTGGGGCTTGCGGCGGTGCTGCTGGCCGGGTGGTGCGTCTTCCTCCTCCCCCGCGTGTGGACGGGGCGCTTCCCGGCTTCGCCCCGCGAGCAGGAGGCGCACGCGTGGTGGGCCCGCGCCATGAACGTGCCGGCCGAACGCATGCGCGTGGTGGAAGGGTACCTGGCCGTCGACGTGCCCTACTTCGCGGTGTGGATGTCGATGGGCGCGCTCTGGCAGCTTTCCGCGCGCGCGGGCGGATACCTGGGCGTGGGCGTGGTGTGGGTGACGGCGCTCGCGTATGCCACGCTGCGCCGGCGCCAGCCCGCGCTGGCGCGCGCGCACGCCTTCACCGCTGCGGCGGCCGGGGCCATGACGCTGGCGCTGGTGAGCCGGAACGCGCCCGAAGGGGTGATCGTGCTCGCCGTGTACGGCGCGCTGCTGCACGCGTGGGCGCGCGCCGAGCCGCTGGGGCGCCTCACGCGCCTGCTCGCGCACGCGGTGATGGCGCTCACCGCCACGGCCGCCACGCTGGCCCTGGCCACGCCGGGCGACCTGGCCTCGCGGCTGGCGCTGCTGAGCGTGGCCGTGTGCGCCTATGCCGTGGCGAGCGAACGTTTTTCGGGCGTCGCCCGGCAGCCGCGCGACGTGTACCGGCTGGCGGGGCACGCGTTCGTGGCGCTGTTGCTATGGGCACTCTGTCTGCCGCTGCTGTACACCGGCGGCTGGCTCGCCGTGAGCCTCGCGGTGTTCGCGGCCGCGCTCTGCTGGCTGGAGCGCCAGCCGAACGCGGCCCCCGTCGCGGGCCGGCCGGTGGACGGCGCGGCTTCCCTCGCGCTGCACGCGGCCGCGCTGGTGACGGTGCTGGGCTTCTGCGGCCAGTTCGGCGCGGGGGCTTACGCGTGGTTCAACCAGCGCGCGGCCGCCGAGCTGGCGCTGATCGCGAGCCTGGCCGCCGGCGCGGTGCTGGCGGTTGACGGGCGCCGGCGCTGGTGGCTGGCCGGCGCGGGATACGCGCTGTGGCTCCTGGCCGCCGCCGACCAGTTCGACGGATTGAACGGCGCCGCCGCCTTCACCACCGGCGTCTGGGCCGCAACCGGGCTGGTGCTGCTGCTCGTTGCCCTGCGCCGGCACCAGCAGGGCGTGTTGCGCGTGGCCCTGGGCACGCTGGCGCTGGTGTGCGCCAAGCTGTTCCTGGTGGACCTGGCCAGTCTCGACGCCATCTGGCGGATCCTGGTGTTCCTGGGAGTCGGCGCCGCGTTCCTGGCCGTCAGCTACTCGGTGCGCAGCGCCTGGCTCGCCGGCCCGGCGCCGGAGCCCGACCCGCCCGCGAAGGTGTCACTCGCGGGCAACTGATCGTCGCGCGATACGGGGAAAAGACGTCGGGGCGGTCCATCGCGGGCCGCCCCGGTGTCGTTTACGGCGGCATCGACCCGTTGTCCAAGTGTGTCCGGTCCTGACGGATCTGCATCGTCGATTCCGATTGGGCTGAATGAATGCGCATTCTACGGATCTACGGACGAACTGACTCCTATCAGATCCGCATGAATCGTTGCGGCGACAGGACCTGCTGAAGTGTCACACGGAGGCACAGAGGCACAGAGAAAAACCGCGGTTCTCCGCGTCTCCGTGCCTCCGTGTGACTTCTTGCTTTAGCGGTCGTTCCGAATGCACGGTCGATTACCCGACCCGGTAAGGCCTCGTCTGCGAGGTCGATCCGTCGTCGGCGCGAGTTGACGCGGGCGCGCGCGGCCCCATCTTGTCCCCGTCCCATCCACCCCACCTCTGGCAGTCACCTCCGCTCGCAGCGCTTCCTTGAGCCAGCAGATCTCGACCGTGGACGTCCACCCCGTTCCGGCCGCCCCCGCGACCCATACCGGCCGCGACCGCGCGGTGCTGGCGGTGTTCACGGCGTCCATCTTCACCAGCGCGTTCCTGCTGTTCCTGGTGCAGCCCATGTTCAGCCGCATGGTGCTGCCGCTGCTGGGCGGCACGCCGGCGGTGTGGAACACCTGCATGCTCTTCTTCCAGGCGGCGCTGCTGGGCGGATACCTGTATGCGCACGTGGGCGCCCGCCGGCTGGGCACTCGCAGGCAGGCGGCGGTGCACGTGGTGCTGCTGGTGGTGGCCGCGCTGCTGCTGCCGGTGAGCGTGGCCGGGGCCGCGCCGCGCGGTGGGCAGGCTCCTATCCCCTGGCTGCTGTGGCTGATGGTGACCACCGTGGGGCTGCCGTTCCTGGTGCTCAGCGCCACCGGGCCCATGCTGCAGAAGTGGTTCGCCGGCACCGGCCACCCCGGCGCCCGCAACCCGTACTGGCTGTACGGCGCCAGCAACCTGGGGAGCATGCTGGCGCTGCTTGGCTACCCGTTCGTGATGGAGCCCCGCCTGCGCCTGGCCCAGCAGAGCTGGACCTGGGCGGCCGGCTACGGCGTGCTGGCGCTGCTGGTGACCGCGTCGGCGGTGGTGCTGTGGCGGCTGGCGCCCGCGGGCGGAGCGGCGGATGCGGACGAGGCGGCCGCTGACACGTCCAACATCGACGCGGTGCCGGTGGCGACGCGCGAGCGGCTGATCTGGACGGGGCTGGCGTTCATCCCCAGCAGCCTGCTGCTGAGCGTGACCACCTTCATCACCACCGACGTTTCGCCGATCCCGCTGCTGTGGGTGGTGCCGCTCGCGCTGTACCTGCTCACCTTCACCATCGCGTTCGCCCAGCGGCCGCTGCTGCGGCACCGGTGGATGCTGGCGGTGCAGCCGTTCTTCATCGCCGCCATCTCGCTGCTGCTGATGTACGGCTGGACGCGCAAGCCGCTGCTGGTGATCCCCCTGCACCTGACGGCGCTGTTCGTGACGGCGCTGGTGTGCCACGGCGAGCTGGCGCGGCGGCGGCCCTCGGTGAGCCACCTGACGGAGTTCTACCTGTGGATCGCGGTGGGGGGCGTGCTGGGCGGGATCTTCAACGTGCTGGTGGCGCCCGTCCTCTTCACCCGCACCTGGGAATACCCGATCGTGCTGACGCTGGCGTGCCTGGCGCGCCCGTGGCCGGCCGGGCCGGTGAACCGGCGGAAGCTGGTGGCCAACCTGCTGCGCACCACGGCGTTCGTGTTCGCGCTGCTGCTGGTGGCGCGCACCGGCGTGCCGGGGATCTCGCCCCGGCTGCAGATGTGGATCGCCGCGCTGCTGCTGGTGCTGGTGGCCACGGGGCTGGGGCGCCGGCCGGCGTGGCTGGCGCTGTGCGTGGGCGCGTCGCTGTTCCTGCGCGCGATGTTCGTGATCGCGGGCGAGCCCACCACCTTGCTGGCGCACCGCTCGTTCTACGGCCGCTACACCGTGCGCGAGGTGCCCGGCGGGGGCGGCTACCACGCGCTGTACCACGGCAGCACGCTGCACGGCGCGCAGAGCCTGATGCCCGGCCGCCGCCGCGAGCCCATCACCTACTACGTGCGCGGCGGGCCGCTGGGCCGGCTGTTCGCGGCGCGCGCGCCCGACGCCGGGCGCCGCCGGGTGGCCGTGGTGGGGCTGGGCACGGGCACCGTGGCCGCCTACTCCAACGCGGGCGAGGAGTGGACGTTCTACGAGATCGACCCGGGGATCCTGTCCATCGCCCGCAACCCGAAGTACTTCAGCTACCTGCACGACTCGCCCGCGCGGATCAACGTGGTGCTGGGCGACGCGCGGCTGTCGCTGGCCGCCGCGCCGGCGCACCGCTACGACATGATCGTGGTGGACGCGTTCAACTCCGACGCCATCCCCGTGCACCTGCTCACGCGGGAGGCGCTGGGGGTGTACCTGAGCAAGCTGGCGCCCGGCGGCGTGGTGGCGCTGCACCTGAGCAACCGGTACCTGAAGCTGGAGCCGGTGGTGGCGGCGCTGGCGCGCGAGCGCGGCCTGTCGGCGCGCATCGGCTCGGCCGAGGCGCCGGGGTTCATGAACTCGGCGAGCTCGTGGGCCGTGGTGGCGCGCACCGACGCCGACCTGGGCACCATGGCGGCCGACTCGTTCTGGCGCCCCGCCCGCAACCCCCGCGGCATCGCCCCGTGGACCGACGATTTCTCCAGCCTGCTGAGCGTCTGGGGGAAGTAGGGCAGGGAAGATCAATGGATGTGGCAGGACGGTGGATCGGAATGCCAGACGGAAGCCTCACGCCGTTCGTGAGGCTTCCGTCGTTTCAGCGGGCGGCCTCGGGTCGGCCGTCATGAATCTCCCCGCCCGCTGTTCCTCTCCGATCCCCCGGTTCCTGCAACGCGGGATCGATCGACCTCCCCCGATCCCTACCGCCACTCGTCGCGCGCCACCTGCTCGTGGGAGAGGATCACGCCGTGCTTGCGCGCGTCCACCAGGCGGCGGTTCTCGAACAGCTTGATGAGCGCCAGGCCGGCCACGAAGCCGCCCACGTGCGCCCACACCGCCACGCCGCCGGTCTCGCCGCTCCCCAGGCTGCCCACCCCCATCACCACCTGGATGAAGAACCAGTAGATCAGGAAGAACCACGCGCGGATGTTCACGATGAACAGCGGCGGGATCCACGTCTGCACGCGCGCCTGGGGGTAGAGCACCACGTAGGCGCCCATCACGCCGCTGATGGCCCCGCTGGCGCCCACGGCGGGCACCTGGCTGTTGGGCGTGAGGTACACGTGCGCCAGCCCGGCCGCCAGCCCGCAGATCAGGTAGAAGACGATGAAGCGGGTGTGGCCCATCGAGTCTTCGATGTTGTTCCCGAACACCCACAGGAACAGCATGTTGCCCAGGATGTGCTGCCATCCGCCATGCATGAACATGCTGGTGCCCAACTCGGCCCAGCCGATGCCGGGCGTGGCCAGCGTGCACGCGCGCGTGAGCTCGCAGGGGATGGTGCCGTAGGCGTAGACCGACGCCTGCAGCCGCTCCATGTCCATCCCGGCGCCCTGCACCAGCACCCAGCACGCCAGGTTCACCGCGATCAGCACCAGCGTCACCACCGGCCGCAGCTCGGTGGGGTTGTCGTCACGAAGGGGGATCACGCTTGCTCCCGGGTGTGGTTGCGCCCTGGTGGGTTGGGCCCTGCGACGCGTGATTGCAAGGGAAGCGCCGGGGCGGAGTCATCTGCCCAGCCCGCCACGAAGCAGGCGGGGATTCGGGTCGACGTCACCCCGCTCCCCATCGACCGACGGGAGACCGGGGCTACGCCGGCTCCCGCTCGCCCGAGGCTTCCCGCTCGACCGCCTCCGCCGGGTCCAGGCCGTAGTAGGCGCGGAGCTGGCCGTACAGCTCGGGCTCGTCGCGCCGCATCTCCAGCGGCTTCTCGAAGAAGGTCTCGGTGGCCACGGCGAAGAACTCGGCGCGGTTGGTGGCGCCGTACGCATCCATCACACCGGCTTCGCCCTGCCGCGTCGCGCGCTGGAAGGCGGCGAAGCGATCGGCCAGCACGGCCGCCCACGCGCGGTACGCGCCAAAGCTGCGCATCTCGGGGATGCCGTCGGCCTCGCCGTCGGCCTGGTCGAGCTGGTGCGCGAACTCGTGCAGCACCACGTTCTCACCGTCGCCGGGGTCGGCGGTGCCATGGGAAACGGCGCGCCACGACAGCACCACCTCGCCCCGCCGCCAGCTCTCGCCCAGCAGCACCTCCTCCGTCTCGCCCACCACGCCGCCGTCATGGTACGTGCGGCGCGTGGCCACGTAGCGGTCGGGATACACCAGCACGGTGCGCAGGGTGGGGAAGCGCCCCGAAGGCGTGTGCAGCAGGAGCATGCACGCCTGCGCGGCCACCGTCACGCGGATCTCGTCGGTGATCCGCAGCCCGCCGCATCCCTCGAATTGCGTTTCGGCCAGGAACACGTTGACGTGGCCCAGCAGGGCCGCCCGGTCCTCTCTGCTCAGCCGCGAGAACAGCGGCACGTTGCGGTGGACGATGCGCCTCCACGCGTTCGGCACCGGCTCGCGGCGCAGCCGCTCGCGCCGGCGGCTGCGCCGCGTGGGCACGGCGTCCATCCTCCACCCCAGCTCCACCAGCAACCGCACCCACGCCGGGGGCGTGCGCGGCGTCGGCGGCGTCCGCGGCCCGGCCTCGCCTGCCGGTGCGTGGTGCATCGCGTCGCGCGCCAGCATCCCCGACACCGCCCCCACCGCCGCCGACATGCCGAAGTACGCGGCCACCCCGCCGGCCGTGAAGGCGGTGAACGGCCAGGTGGCGGCCAGTGCACAGCCGGTGGTGACGCTCATCAGGCCGGCGCCCACGGCGGCGGCGCCCCAGGTGGAGCCCCGCAGCCGCTGCGCAGGGCCTGCCAGCGCGCCGGCGAGCCCCCCACCAACGGCGGTCCCGGCGAAGATGAGCAGCAGGAAAAGCGGATACGGCCAGCGCCCGGGGGTGCCGGCGTACGCGGCGCATGGGCCGAACATCGCGAACATCCCCACCAACACCCCCAGCCCCGCGCCAGACTGCGCCCGCTCCACGAGCGTGCCGTACCCGCGCCGGGTCTCGCGTGCGGCGCGGCGGGAGGCGCCGGGGGACAAGTCTTTCGTTTGCATGGGGATGGACTACGAGTCGCCGCGCCCCCGGTTTCGCGCGGAGCCCGCCCGTACACGAATCAGGACGGAGGCACGCCCGGGGCCGGGGCCTCGCCACCGGGCACCAGCAGCAGCACGCGCAGGTCGATCAGCGCGTGCAGCACGATGGGCAGCCACAGGCTTCGGCTGATGAAGAAGAGGGCGGTGAAGACGAGCGCCAGCACGCCGGTGCTCAGGATCCCCACGATCCCCTGGTAGCCGTGGTCGATGCCGAAGATCAGCGCGGCCGCCGCGACGGCCGCCGCGATGCCCAGGGCCAGCGGCGGCCCCGCCAGGAAGCGCACCAGGAAGCCGCGGAAGATGATCTCCTCGCACACGCCCACCACCACGCACATGGCCGCGAACCACGCCCGCTCGCGCCGGTCGCGCGGCAGGAAGAAGTCGATCGCGGCGAGCTGCGGCATCGGCCGGGCGGCGCGGCCCCTGGTGCGGGTGAGCAGCACCGGCAGCGCCGCGCCGATCAGCAGGCCCACGATCACGGGCATGGCCTGGCGCAGCGTGACCTTTACCCCCAGCTCGGCCAGCGTGGCCGAAGGCGTGAACAGGAGCCGGGCCGGCACCGTGGCCAGCAGCAGCGCCGTGGCCGCCAGCTGCCAGGCGATGGTCTTCTGGTAGCTCCGCACCCGCACCGCCGGGTCGGCCGAGGTCTTGAGCCGGCGGGTCTCGCGCCTGTCCCAGATGGGGAAGACGACGACCAAGAAGGCGACGAGAAGCAGGTGGAGGACGGTCGAGAACGTCACCGCGCGGTTTCTCCCGAGGGTTCGTCGGTTGCTGTCGAGCGGGGCGACCCGGCGCGCTCCGCGGGGCGGCGCAGGAAGAAGTTGAGCGCCGTCACGGTCATCACTACCTCGGCGCGCCCGTTCAGCACCTCGATGGCCGAGCGCACGATGCCGCGGTCGGGCCGCGACTGCGAGGCGCGTGCCTCCACCACCGTCACGCGCAGCGACAGGGTGTCGCCGGGGCGCACGGACCGCAGCCAGCGCACCTCGTCCACGCCGGGAGAGACCAGGGTGGAGACCCGGGACAGGTAATGGTCGGAGTAGAGCCGCATCATCAGCCCGGCCGTGTGCCAGCCGCTGGCGATCAGCCCGCCGTACTCCGTCGCCTTGGCCGCCTCGGGATCGGTGTGGAACACCTGCGGGTCGAACCTGCGCCCGAACGCCAGCACCTCGTCTTCCGTGACGACGATCGAGCCGAACTCGTGCACCGAGCCCGGCTCGTAGTCCTCGAACCAGCGGTCGCCGGCGGGAACGGAGAAAGTCATCGGCTGAGGGAAGCGACTGCGGCGTTGAACGCAATCCGAAGGAACCCTTCTGCCTGGGAACGGCTGACGCCCGGAAATCCGTCCAGGAAGTCGTCGAGCGCATCTCCTGCTGACAAGTGGTGGATCAGGCATTCGACCGGGACGCGTGTGCCGGTGAACACGGGGGTTCCGCCCATGACCTCCGGGTCGCTCACGATTACGCTGTCCGGACGCATCTGGTCGATCCCTGCAGGTTTCGGGAAAGCGCTGCGTTCACGCTCCGCGGCGAATGCGATGACCGCCCGGATATCTTGTGCCACGAGGCCGGGGAAGTCGTCCAGGATCTCCTCCTGCGTCATCCCGCCAGCCATGTACTCCAGCACGTCGAGAACTGTGATGCGCGTGCCCCGGACTACTGGCTTTCCACTGCGGATCCCGGGATTGCTTGTGATTCGCGTAAGAATGTCCGACATCTTCCCGCTCCTGATCGGTGAAGCCGCGACGCGCACGGATTCCCTTCAACGACGCTCACAAGCTCGTCTGCGCGAAGAAATTGATCAAGTCCACGCAAGCCCATACCAAACAAGAGCCGAGCTCCTTGCGAGCCCGGCTCTCTTGTCACCCCGCTGAAGCCGCGCGGGGCAGTCCGCGAAGGCGGACTTCGTGCCGTCGTAGCCGCGACTTCAGTCGCATCCTGCGCCGAGGCCGCCGCCGGGCGGGTTGCTCTCCCGTTCCTAATCCTCCGCCTTGCCCAGCGCCGCCGGCGGCACGCTGCGGCCCACGATGCCGGCCAGGGCGATGATCGTGAGCAGGTACGGGATCATCGACACGAACTGGCTGGGGATCGCCTCCAGCCCCTGGAGCTGGATCTGCAGCGTCTCGGCGGCGGCGAAGAAGAGGCAGGCGATGCCGGCGCGGATCGGGTCCCACCGCCCGAAGATTACGGCGGCCAGCGCCACGTAGCCGCGCCCCGCCGTCATCTGGTCGGTGAACTGGTGCTGGTCGAGCGCCAGGTACGCCCCGCCCAGCGACGCCAGCACCCCGCTCAGCGTGACGGCAAGATAGCGGACACGGGCGACGGGCACGCCCACCGACTCGGCCGCCAGCGGATGCTCGCCCACCGCGCGCACGCGCAGGCCGAACGGCGTGCGGTAGATCAGCCACCCCATCACCGGCACCAGCACCAGCCCCAGCCACACCAGCGGGTTGGACGCCAGCGCGGCGATCCCCGAGCCCGCGTTCTCGCCGCCGAAGCCGGGCACGCGTGGGGAGTTGGACGAGCTGTCGAACGCCAGGTGCAGGAAGAAGCGCGTGATGCCCACGACCAGGAGGTTGATGGCGATGCCGACGACGATCTGGTCGGCCTTGTAGCGGATGGAGGCGACCGCGTGCAGCAGCCCCATCAGCAGCCCGCCGGCGGCGCCGCAGAGGAGGCCCACCCAGGCGCTGCCGCTGTAGTGGCTCCCCAGCGTGGCGCAGAACGCCCCGCTCAGCATGAATCCCTCGAGCGTGAGCGACACCACGCCCGCGCGCTCGGCCACCACGCCGCCGCTCGCCGCGAACAGGTAGGGGATGGCGATGCGGATGGTCTGCAGCAGGAAGATCAGCACGATCATGGCTCAGGCCCTCCGCGCGCGGGTGCGGAGAAGGCGCCGTACCTCGGGCACGGCGATGGCCACCGCCAGGATCACCACCCCCTGCAGCACCTCCACCATCTGCTTGGGCACCACGGCGTTGATGGCCAGGCCGCCCTGGCTCAGCGTGGCGAAGAAGAGCGCGGCGAACACCACGCCCACGGGGTCGTTCCGCCCCACGAGGGCGACGGCGATGCCCAGGAACCCCGAGCCGCCCGCGAAGCCGTCCTCGTAGTAGTGCTTGTAGCCCAGCACGAAGTTGAGCCCGCCCAGCCCCGCCAGCGCCCCGCTCACCGCCATCGCGCGCATCCACACGCCGCCCACGCGCACGCCGGCATACTCGGCCGCGTCGGGCTGCAGCCCCACCGCGCGAAGCTCGTAGCCGCGGCGCGTGCGGAAGAGGTAGAACCACACCGCGGCCGCCGTGGCCACCGCCAGCAGGATGATCCAGTTGGCCGCCGAGCCGGTGAACGCCCCGCCCAGCCGCGGCACCGCGCCGGCGTGGATGTCGGGGGTGTGCAGCGTCTCGGGCACGTGCAGGTGTGCGGCCACGATCCAGTTGAGCAGCGCCAGCGCGATGAAGTTGAGCATGATGGTGACGATCACCTCGTGCGCGCCGAAGCGGGCCTTGAGCGCGCCGGGCACCGCCCCCACCGCGCCGCCGCCCACCGCCGCGGCCACGATGCACAGGGGGATCGCCAGCAGCCCCGGCGTGCCCGCCGGCAGCACCAGCCCCACCACGGCTGCCAGGAAGCCGCCCGCCGCCAGCTGCCCCTCGGCCCCGATGTTGAACAGCCCGGCGCGCAGCGCCAGCGCCACGGCCAGGCCGGTGAAGGTGAGCGTGGTCGTCTTGTACAGCACCTGGCCGAAGCCGTAGGCGTTGCCCCAGGTGCCCTCCAGCAGCAGCCGGTACACCGCGCCGGGCGACTGGCCGAAGGACAGGATCAACAGGTCGCCCACCACCATGGCCGCCAGGATGGCCACGATGGGGGGAAGGAACGCCTCTTCCAGCCGGCCGCGCAGCGGCGAGGCGGCGGTGCCGCCCTTCGTCTCGGGCGCGGCGGGCGGGGTCTGCTGGACTGCGGTGCTCACGCGGCCTCCCGCTGCGCGCCGGTCATGTAGGGCCCGAGTGCTTCCTCGCTGGCCTGCTCGCGCGGCATCACCACCGCGAAGCGGCCGGCGTACATCACCGCCACCCGGTCGGCGAGCGCCAGAACCTCGTTGAGCTCGGCGCTGACGAGAAGGATCGCCTTGCCGGCGTCGCGCGCCTGGCGCAGGCGGTCGTGGATCAGCTCCACCGCGCCCACGTCCACCCCGCGCGTGGGCTGCGCCGCCAGCAGGAGGTGGAAGTCGCGCATCATCTCCCGGGCGATCACGATCTTCTGTTGGTTGCCGCCCGACAGGGCGCGCGCGGGGAGCGACGGGTCGGTGGGGCGGATGTCGTAGCCGCGCACCTGCTCGCCGGCGTTGCGGGCGATGCGCTCGCGGTCGAGCGCCAGCCCCTTCGAGAAGCGGTGCTGCTGGCCCAGGACCAGGTTCTCGGCCACCGAGTAGTCCATCAGCAGCCCGCGGCGGTGGCGGTCCTCGGGGATGTGCGAGATCCCCGCGTCTCCCCGCGCGCGGACGTACTCTCCGGTCACGTCGCGCCCGTTCAGCAGGATGGCGCCCGAGGCGGGGAGCGTGAGCCCGGCGATGGCCTCGATCAGCTCCGTCTGCCCGTTCCCCTCCACCCCCGCGATCCCCAGGATCTCGCCGGGGCGCACGTGGAAGGAGACGCCGTCCACCGCGCGCGGGCGGCCGTGGGCGCTCACCACCAGGTCGCGCACCTCCAGCACCGGCGCCGCTTCCGTGCGCGTGTTGGGCGGGCGGTAGACGTCGGCCTCGGCGGCCAGCGCCACCTCGCGCCCCACCATGCTGCGCGCGATGTCGGCGGGGGTGGTGCCGGCGGTGCGGATGTGGTCCACCGTGCGCCCGGTGCGCATCACCGTGATGTTGTCGCTGATCTCCATCACCTCGTCCAGGCGGTGGGTGATCAGGACGACCGTGGCGCCCGCGTCGCGCAGGCCGCGCAGCACGCCCCACAGCTCCTGCACCTCGGGGGGGGAGAGGACGGCCGTGGGCTCGTCCAGGATCAGCACCTTCGCCCCGCGGTGCAGCGTCTTCAGGATCTCCACCCGCTGCGCCTCGCCCACCGACAGCCGCGACACCAGCCGGTCGGGGTCGATCGCCAGCCCGGTGCGCCGGCTCAGCTCCTCCACGTCGCGGCGCGCACGGTCGCGGTCCACCGTCAGGCCGCGGGTGGGCTCGCTGCCCAGCGCCACGTTCTCGGCCACGGTGAGCGTGGGCACCAGCATGAAGTGCTGGTGCACCATCCCCACCCCCGCGGCGATGGCCTCGGCGGTGCTCCACCCGGTCACCTCGCGGCCGAACACCTCCACCGTGCCCGCGTCGGGGGTGAACATGCCGCTCAGCATGCGCATCAGCGTGCTCTTGCCGGCGCCGTTCTCGCCGACCACGGCGTGGATCTCGCCGGCGCCCACTTCCAGGCTGGCCCCGCGGTTCGCCAGCACCGGGCCGAAGGCTTTCTCGACCCCTTGCATGCGCACCACGGGGGTGGCCGTGCGTTCAGGAGGCATGTACGCGGGTTGTTGCGGTGGGAGATGGGATGATGGCTCAGCGCTCGCTGGGCACCTGGATGCGCCCGGCGACGATCTCGGCCTTGAGCTGCTCCACGCGCGCGCGGATGGCGGGGGAGATCTGCGAGCGGTTGTGCTCGTCGTACACGTAGCGCACGCCGTTCTCGGCCAGCCCGAACTGGTACACGCCGCCGTGGAAGCGGCCGTCGCGCACCCAGCGGATGGCATCGAACACCGAGTTGTCCACGCCCTTGACCATCGATGTGAGGACGAAGCCCGGCGCCTCGCTGTACTGGTCGGCGTCCACGCCGATGGCGAGCTTGCCGGTGGCGCGCGCCGCCTCGAACACCCCCAGCCCCGTGGAGCCCGAGGCGTGGAAGATCACGTCCACCCCCTGGTTGTACTGGCTGAGCGCCAGCTCCTTCCCCTTGCCGGGGTTGCGGAAGGCCTCGGGGGTCACGCCGGCGTACTGGGCGATCACGCGGCAGTCGGGGCACACGGCCTTCACGCCGGCCTTGTAGCCCGCCTCGAACTTGTGGATCAGGGGGATGTCCATCCCGCCCACGAAGCCCACGCGCTTCGTCTTGCTCGTCAACGCCGCGATGGCGCCCACCAGGAAGGAGCCCTGCTCCTCGCGGAACTTGAGCGCGGCCAGGTTGGGCGGCGGCTGGATGACGTTGCCCTTGTCGTCGGTCCCCACCGCGTAGTCGACGCCGGCGAAGTGGACGTTGGGGTATTCCTTGGCGAGCTGTGTGAGGTCGTCGGTGAAGATGAAGCCCACGCCGATCACCAGGTCCATCCCCTGTGCGGCCAGCAGGCGCAGGCCCGCCTCGCGGTCGCTCCCCTCGCCGGGCTCCACGAAGCGCACGTCGGCGTTCAGCTCGCGCTCGGCGCGCTCGGCGCCGATGTAGGCGCCGTCGTTGAAGCTCTTGTCGCCGCGGCCGCCCACGTCGAACACCACGCCCACGTTCAGGCGGCGCCCGGCGCCGCTGGCGGCGGCGGGCGCGGGGGTCTGCGCGCCGCCTGGGCGCACGAACATCAGGGCCACGTGCGCCGCGAGCAGCACGCCGATGAAGATCAGAAGCTTGCGCATGGGGATACAATCGTCCGTGCCCTGCGCCACGTCAAGCCGACGACGCGCGGGATTGCTGGTGTTTCGGGATGCGGGCGTGTACCCGGCAGCTGACGCCCGGGTCCCCACGTCGCCCGCAGTACCTGCGGGACCGGGTGGACACGGCTGGAAACGGCGGCTCCACGCCTGGATGCACGGCGGGGCGGAGAATCACTCAACGTCAGGCCCGCGGCATCCCTGACGATCGATGAACGCGTCGACTACGTGTCACGCCCCGCGCGGGGGCGGCAGAAACCTGGCTGCACGCACGTTCGTAGCACGCCCGGGAACAACCTGGAGATGAACCGGAAGACGAGTTGTATGGGAGAATACAGGGTGGAGGCGTCGGCGATCATCGACGCGCCGGTGGAGCGGGTGTACGGGATCGTGGCCGACTATCGCAGCGGCCATCCGCGGATCCTCCCGCCGAAGTACTTCACGGGGCTGGAGGTGGAGCAGGGGGGCGTGGGGGAGGGAACCGTGATCCGCTTCGGGATGAAGGTGCTGGGGCAGAGCCGTACGATGCACGCGGCCGTCACCGAGCCCGAGCCCGGGCGGGTGCTGGTGGAGACGGCCCCCGACGGCTCGGTGGTCACCACCTTCACCGCCGACCCGGTGGACGGCGGCCGCACGCGGATGACCTTCAGCACCGTGGGCCGCACGCCGTCCGGTATCATGGGACGAGTCGAGGCGTGGCTGACCGCGCGGATGCTGCCCCGCATCTACCGCGACGAGCTGGCGCAGCTCGCGGAGGTCGCGGAAGGCCACGGCTGATCGCGGACGGCGATCGGTCGGGCTGGACGCAACCGATCACGGGCGCGGTGGATCTTCCGTCCTCCGCGCCCTCCAAGCCTCCCCCTCAGCACCTCATCGCCGCTCCGTTGGCGAGCGACCCCGTGGAAGGCGCCGACTGCGTCTCCCGGTTCAGACGCGTTCCGCCTCCGCCAAACCGGAGGTGGCGTCGGGCGACCCCTCCGGCGCCGCCACGCGCTGCAGGCGCAGGGTGAACACCGAGCCCTTGCCCACCTCGCTCTGCACCGAAAGCTCGCCGCCCATCGCCGCCGCCAGCTCGCGGCTGATGGCCAGCCCCAGCCCCACGCCGCGCTGCCGCTCGGCCGTCTGGTCGCGGTTCAGCTGCACGAACGGCTCGAAGATGGTGGGGAGCTCGGCCGGCGCGATGCCACGGCCGGTGTCGCGCACGTGCACCGCCACGCGGTCGCCGTCCTCCACGCACCGCACCGAGATCTCGCCGCCCTCGGAAGTGAACTTGATGGCGTTGCCCACCAGGTTCAGCAGCACCTGCTCGGCCTTCTCGGCGTCGGCCGCCACCCACACCCCGTCGGCGCCGGAATCGCTTTCGTAGCGGAGCCGCTTCTCCCGCGCCTGCGGCAGGAACGACGACTCGATGCCGCGGATCAGCGGGCCCAGCGGCACCGGCTCCACGCGCACCTCCACCTTGCCGGCCTCGATGCGCGCGAAGCTCAGGATCCCGTTGATCAGCGACAGCAGGTGCCGGCTGCTGTTGCGGATGCGCTGCAGGTCGGCCACCTGCGCCTCGTTCACCGGCCCGCGGATCCCCAGCTCCAGCAGGTCGGCATAGCCGCCGATGGCGTTGAGCGGGGTGCGCAGGTCGTGCGACATGGCGGCCAGGAAGCGGCTCTTGGACAGGTTCGCCTCCTCGGCCACCCGCGTGCGCGCCTCCAGCTCGCCGGCCAGCGCGTGCAGCGTGTCGTTCTGCACGGTGAGCTCGGCGGCCTGCTCCTGCAGCTGCGCCGACTGCGCCTCCAGCTCGGCCGATTGCTCCTGCAGCTGCTCGTACTGCTGCTCCAGCTCCACCTGCTGCTCCTCGAGCTGGAGGTTGGCCGCCGCCAGCTCGCCCGCGAACGCCTCCTGCGAGGCGCCGTAGCGCTGCAGCAGCCGGTTGAGCAGCAGCGACACCGCCGCCGAGGCGCCGGCGCCCAGCACGATCAGCACCTTGAGCACCCTGGAGTTGCGCGTTTCCGTGTCGTCGCGCTGGGTGAGCTCGGCCTCTTCGTTCCCGCGCAGCGCGGCGGCCAGGCGCCGCGCCTCGTCCATGGTCCGCTTGCCGCGCCCCGACTGGACCACCGCCTGCGCCGCGGTCAGGTCGCCCGCGCGCCGCAGCGCGATGGTCTCCCTCAGCTCCTCGAACTTGTGGTCGATCACGAAGGTCAGGCTGTCCACCCGGGCGCGGGAAAGCGGCGGGTCGCCCTCGGTGAGCCCGCGCAGCCTGGCAAGCTCCCGCTCCACCGCCTGCTCGGTCCCCTCGAAGGGAGCCAGGTAGGCGCCGTCGCCGGTGAGCAGGTAGCCGCGCTGGCCGGTCTCCGCGTCCACGGCCAGGGCGAGCACCTGCTGCAGCGACTGGATGGTGTGGTTGCTCTCGTTCACCGCCTCGCGCGACCGCCGCTCGCGGATGGTGCCCCAGAAGCTGGCGGCGCCGAACGCCAGCACCAGCAGCGCCGGCGCGAACACCGCCGCGAAGCGCTGGGCCGGCGAGAGCCGGATGGGCTGGAGGATCGGAGCCACGGTCGGGCCTGTCGGAATGATCGGGTGTGAAGTGGACGCGCGCCGGCGGCGGCGCGTCGGTCCTCGGTAGGGGGTGATGGAGTGATAGGCGCGCGGCGGGCCGGGCGCAATGGGTTGCCGCGCCCCTCCGCGCCCGGCATCTTCGGGCGGGGCGGCGAGGCGAACCGGAACGCGTGGGGAACGATGCCGAGGGACGACGGGCGGACGGCGCTGGGCGTGGACGTGGGCGGCACCAAGACCGAGATCCTGCTGGCCGCGCGGGGCGGCCGGGTGCTGGCCGAGACCCGCATCCCCACCGAGCCCGAGCGCGGCCCGGCGGAGACCTTGCGCCGCGCGGCCGAGGCGGCGCGGGCGGCGTTCGGCGCTTCGGCCGGGGCGGCGCTGGCGGTGGGCGTTTCGGTGGCGGGGCAGGTGGGGCCGCGCGGGGTGCTGCTCGGCGCGCCCAACCTCCCCGGCTGGCCCGGCGCCGACATCCGCCGCCTCGCATCCACGGCGTTCGGCGTGCCTGCGCGCGTGGTGAACGACGTGCGCGCCGCCACCTGGGGCGAGTGGCGGCTGGGGGCGGGGAAGGGGGTGCGCGACCTGGTGGTGCTGTTCCTGGGCACCGGCCTGGGCGGCGGCGCGGTGCTGGGCGGCCGGCTGCTGGACGGGGCCGACGGGATCGGCGGCGAGTTCGGCCACCTCACCGTGATGGCCGGCGGGCGCCGGTGCACCTGCGGCAACACCGGCTGCCTGGAAGCCTACTGCGGCGGCTGGGGGATCGAGGAGCGCGCCCGCGACGCCGCCCTGGGTGATCCCGCCGCCGGCGCCACGCTCCTGGGCCTGGCCGGCTCGCCAGAAGGGATCACCGGCCAGGCGATCGCCGCCGCGCTCAAGGGCGGCGACCCGCTGGCGCGGCGGGTGATGGACGAGACGGGCGAGGTGCTGGGGGCGGCGGTGGTGGGGCTGGTGAACGCGCTGAACCCGCGGCGGGTGATCATGGGCGGCGGCGTGCTGGACGGCTTTCCGCAGCTGATGGACCGCGCCGCCGCCATCGTCCGCGAGCGCGCCCTCCCGGCCGCCCGCCGCGTGGACTTCGCCCGCGCCGGCCTGGCCGATGACGCCCCCGCCCTCGGCGCCGCCGACCTCGCGCTCGCCCGGCTCCGCGCGCGGTCCGTGGGTACGGGGACGTGAGGTTCAGGTCTCGCGACCGTGCGATTCGCTGGGCGACACCTGAGCGGCGGCGGATTCGAGTCTCATCGAGTCGCCGGATCCGACGCATCCCTGTGCGCCGGCCCACCGCTGTCCGGCCAGCGTGAGCAGATGATGGGGTAAGCCCACGCGTCGATTCGAGTTTCGGACGTGAGAAGAGGCGGGGCCGGATCGAAATCTCGATCCGGCCCCGCCTTGTATGCTGCGTGCTTGATCTGCGACGGTCCGGGACCGTGATCCCGCAGGCTCTGGTGGGATGGGCGGACTATACCCCGGCCATCTCCTCCTGCAGCACCACCGCCAGCCGGTCCAGCCCGATGCCGGTTCCCTCTTCGCGCATGGCCGGGTCGTGGTGGCCGTCCAGGAAGGCGGCCTGCTCGGTGAACACCAGCCGGGTGCCGGCGCCCGCGGGCTCGAACTGCACCGTGGCCAGCGACGCGGAGAGGCGCGTGTCGTCCATGCCCATGGCGTAGCTGTAGACGATGCGCTGGCCGGGCACGATGTCGTGGTAGAGCCCCTCGTACGAATACACCGGGCCGCCCACCGGGCCCATGCGGTTGACCTCGCGCCCGCCCACGCGAAAGTCGAACGCGTGCTCCACCGTCTCCCACTCGTCGTGGCACGAGTTCCAGCGCGCCTTCTGCTCCGGATCTGCGAAGGCGGCGAACACCCGCGCGGGGGGCGCGTCATAGGTGCGCTCGATGACGAAGGTGGCGTGCGTGACCGATCGATCGCTCATGGTTCGCTCCCGTGCTCGGGTTGTTCGGGGTGCTCGGCGAGAAATTCGCCCAGCCGGTCCAGGCGGCGCTCCCAGCTGGTCCGCCGCTCGCCGATCCACTGCTCGGCCGTGCGCAGCGCCGCCGGCTCCACCTGGCACGTGCGCACCCGCCCCACCTTCTCCGTCCGCACCAGCCCGCTGGCCTCCAGCACCTGCAGGTGCTGCATCACCGCGGGCAGCGACATGCCGAGCGGCTGCGCCAGCGTGCTCACCGAGGCCGGGCCCAGCGTGAGCCGTTCCACCATCGCCCGCCGCGTGGGGTCGGCCAGCGCCTGGAAGACGAGATCGAGTGCGGGAGATTGGTTAAGCATGTGGTTAAGTATTGTCGGTGATCCTGTCGCCGTCAAGACCGCCGGGGGTTGCCGGCGACGGCAGACGGGTCGAACAGGACGCCGGCGCGGACACCATCTGCGCGGTTGGAACGTGGCTTGCCGCCACTCGCGTCGTCAGCGCACGACGGAGGGTCACCCGGGCGGTGGAGGAGAGCGATGGGCGGGGCATACAAGGCGATCGAGCTGGTGGGCACGTCGGAGCAGAGCTTCGACGACGCGGCGCGCTCGGCGGTGAAGCGGGCCGGCGAAACCATTCGCGACCTGGAGTGGATGGAGGTGCTGGAGCAGCGCGGCTACATCCGCGGCGGCGAGCTGAGCGAGTTCCAGGTGAAGGTGAAAGTCTGGTTCAAGCTGGAAGACGGCGCCACGCAGAGCTGAGCGGGGCAGGCCGAAACCAAAACCCCGCGGTGCCGGCCGAGGCACCGCGGGGTTTCGCCGCCTGGTCGTTTCCAATCAGCCGACGCGGCGGAACCTCACACCGATATCGCTGACGAATTCCTGGATCTCGCGGATCGCGGGGTGTGTCGCCATGCGCTTCAGTGCCGATTCGTCGAGGCGCTCGACAACACCCAGGGCACACGCCTCTACATCATCACCCCCTAGCAGCCGGTAGAACACGGCCTTGGGACGGAATCGGGCTTCGAAAGCGTCCTCGTCGTCGATTCTCCTCTCCAACGCCTTCTCCAGCCCGGTACGGTCGGTGAAAAGAATGCTTTCGACCTGCGGAATCGCCAGCACGAGCCGGTTGGGCAACCCGCGGCTGCTCCGTTGCAGATAGCCGCCGATCTCGAGCTGGTCCTCCACGATCGCGCGCTCCTCGAGGCTGTCCGAATCGAGCAGGAGCACCGTGGGCTCCACCTCGCGCAGAAGGACGGAGCGCGCCTTCATCATGGCGGTGGACCGCTCCTTCGCGTTCACCACCTCCACGCGTGGGTCCGCCAGCACGCGTTCGACGAGCCGGGCGGTCAGCGCGTTGTCCACGATCACGAACACACTCATCGCGTCACCGTCCTCAGCGGAAGCGGTTCCTGCCCGCCTTCCTCTACGCATTCGCGATACTTCGCCACCAGCAGGCCCACCATCTCCTCGTCCTCCAGCGCCTGCTCCAGCTCCGCACCCGACACGAGCAGCACCGTCTGCGGAGCGAAGTAGGAGGCAAGGGTGAGCGCAGGGCTGGTGAAGGCGGTTCGACTCACCACCATTCCGATCGCGCCTGCCGGGCGCCGGGCCAGCTGCGTCCTCAACTTTGCCAGCGCGCCGAAGTCGATCGCGGCCATCGTGTCCTTGGCCCCGATCAGGCACGCGAAGTGGTCGACGTACACCACGCCGTCGATCTGCTCCAGCGTTTCGTCCGCCACCTCAACGGTGAACAGCCAGCGCACCTCGCAGCCGTCCAGCTCGAAGGCGCGAAGCACAAGGTACTCCAGCGCAGTTCCCGGGGGCCAGCCCGGCGTTCGTCCTGCCGCGATCTGCGCCCACAGCTCGCGCAGCCCAGGCCCGCCCAGCTTGCGGATGCGCGTGATATAGTCGGTCTGCTTGTACATGCCAGGCAGAGCAGCGGTAGGCTGTGAGCGAAGATGGACACTGGTCCCGCCGAATATGAGCGTCGGAATGCAATGGCGCAAGGAGTGCGCACGCTGGCGTGATCGGGACGGTGTTGTGAGTACTGCATCCTCAATCGCCAGTAAGCGTTGGGCTTCGAATATGAACGTACTGCGTCTGGCGGCGTCCACTTCTAGCGGTCAGCGACGCGTTGTTGCACCATCGGGGGCGGCCCCCACCCGGGTTGTAACGGCTACTCACTCTCGGAACGCGAGGTCGGCGCGTGCCTGATGGGCCCATCATATTCGCGCGCCAGGGGAATTCCACGCTCCACCTTGGCGAGGAAATAGATCCGTTCCATCCCCTGCTCGAACGTGGTGTTTTCCGGGAGCGCCTCGATGGCCTGCAGCACCTGCCGGTTCACGGTGGACATTGCTCGTGCCTCAATCTGGTTGTTCCCCGTCCATCCACCCTACGTTCGGACCCGCGACATCAGCAGCAGCGCTGCGACCAGGAACAGCGCGTTGGGGAACCAGGCGGCCAGCGTGGGGTCGATCGCGCCGCTGCTGCCCACGGCCTTGCCCACGCGGAACAGGAGCATGTACACGATGGTCACGCCCAGGCTGATCCCCACGCCGTAGGCGGTGCCGCCGCGCTGGTTGCTGGTGACCAGCGGCGCGCCGAAGAGCACGATGATCATCACCGCCATGGGGATCGCGAGCTTCTGCGCGCGCTCCACCTTGAGCGGGTTGGCGTCGCCGCCCGAGCGCTCGATGGCGCCCACGAAGCGGCTCATCTCGCGGAAGCCCATCGCCTCGGGCGGCTTGGGCTCGCCCAGCAGGTCTTCGGGCGTCTCGATCAGCCCCGGTACCCGCAGCGAGTCGAAGTGCGTGGTGGTCTCGCGGCCGTCGGCGTAGAGCTCGCGCACGTAGCCACGCTGCAGCGTCCACCCGCGTTTGGCGCTCCACGTGGCCCGCTCGGCCATGCGGTGCAGACCGGGCTGCTTGCCGCGCGCGTTGCGCTCCAGCACCACCTGGCTCAGCTCGCCCACGCTGGGCTCCAGCCGCCGCGCCGTGAGCACCCCCTCGCGCTCGGTCTGGTAGACGAAGTTGATGCGCGGCCCCGAGCGCGACAGGCTCTGGTCGCCCATGATCACCGCGCGCTTCTGCAGGGTGATGGGGGTGAGCTCGCCCAGCCCGAACGCGGCCGCGCTGAGCAGCACCGACAGCAGCGCGATGGGAAGGAAGATGCGGTAGAAGCTCACCCCCCCGGCCTTGGCGGCGGTGATCTCCTGGTGGCGCGTCATCCCGCCCACGGTGAACACCGTGGCCACCAGCGCCGCGATGGGGAAGGCGTACTGGATGAAGAGGGGGAGCTGGTACAGGTAGGCCAGCGCCAGCTTCCCCCCCGTGATCCCCTTCTCCATGTAGGTGTCGATGTTGTCGGTGATGTCGCCGATCACGAACAGCAGCGGCAGCCCCAGGATCAGCAGCACGAAGGTGGTCAGGAAGGTCCGGGCCACGTAGCGCGAGAGGAGTCGGATCATGCGCGCGACCTCCGGCGCAGGCGCTTCGCGAAGAAGTCGCGCGGGGCCTGCAGCATCTGGTCCCAGGTGCTGCTGCGGGCGGTGGCCGTCTCGTTGCCCATCGCCGCGAGCCCCGCCACCCCCACCACCGTCATCAGCGCGTTTACGATCCACATCGCCACCAGCGGGGTCACGTAGCCGCGACCGGCCAGCGCCTCGCCGCCGATCAGCCCCACGTAGTAGATGGCGAAGATCACCATGCTGGTGGCGATCACCATCCCGATCCCCCCGCCGCCGAAGCGCAGCGCCAGCGGCACCCCCACCAGCACGAACACCAGCGACGCCACGGCGATGGAGTACTTCTTGTGCACCTCCACGTCGTAGTCGCGCATCTGCTCTTCCAGGTTCTTGATGGTGCCGGTGGCGGCCACCAGGTCGTCGGCGGTGCGGCGGGTGCGGTTGCGCACCCCGCCCGCCTCCAGCGGCCCCACCACCGCGGGGAGGGTGGAGTCGACCGAGAACGGGCGCCGGCCGCCCGACAGCGCGTAGCGCAGGTCGGCCCGCATCTCCTTCTGGATCCGCGTCACCTCGTCGGCGCGCTGCTTCCGCAGCGTGTCGATGCGCGCGCGCAGCATCCCCACCGTCATCTCGCGGTCGCCGCGGTAGCCGGGGTCCTGGTTCCCCAGGTTGAACGAGGTGCCGATCCCCGGGATGCCGAACTTCTGCTGGGTGAAGGTCATCCGGCGGAAGGTCTTGGGGTCGTCCAGCGGCACCTCGCGCATGTGGCCGCTCCACAGCGTGAGCACCATGTCGGTGCGCGTGCCGTTGAACTGCGCGATCCCGCTGTCGGCGTAGATGGAGCGGATGGTGTTGGGGTTGCTCACGTCGTAGATCGACACGTCCCACAGCCGGTTGCTGGCCGGGTCGATGCGCGCCGCGCGCAGGTAGTAGGTCTGCGACGAGTTGGCCTGCGGCGACAGCTTGTTGATGGTCTGCGGCTCGAGCGCCACGGTGGGGGTCTTGCGCGCGATCTCCACGAACAGCTGGCTCCAGCGGTGGTTCGACTCGGGGAGCACCCGGTCGTTGAACCAGATCATCACCACGGTGAGGATCCCGGCCACCACCAGCAGGGGGATCAGCAGGCGCTTGAGGTCGAGGCCGCCCGCCTTCATGGCGGTGATCTCGTTCTCGGCCGTGAAGGTGGCGAAGGTGTAGAGGATGGCCACCAGCACGGCCATCGGGAAGGTGAGCGCAACCGTGGCCGGCAGCGCGTACAGGAAGAACTGCCCGATGGCGCGCATGGGCAGCCCCTTGCCCGCCAGCTCGGCCAGGCGGCGGGCCAGGGTGTTGATCAGCACCACCCCGGTGAGCGCCATGAAGGCAAACAAAAACGGGCCGATGTGCGCCCGCAGCATGTAGCGAGTCAGGATCTTCATGCGAAGTAACCAAAGGGTCTTGCCACGCGCCCCCGCGGGAGCCTAGTATACCCGTTCCGTACGCTGCGTACAAGCCGCGCCGGGCTCCCTTAATCATCCGCCAACCCGCACCGTCCATGCCCGCCTGCGGTACGCGCGCCGCCGCCGTGCTCGCCCTGGTCCTGCTCGCCGCCTGCGAGCGCGGCGACCCCGCGCTGGGGCGCCACGTGGACCGCCCCGAGTTCCCCCCCGACCTGGCCTGGGCCTACCTCACCGACCAGCTCGCGGCGGGCCCGCGCATCCCCGGCCGCAAGACGCACGAGCGCACGCTGGGGTGGCTGCGCGAGCAGCTGGGGTTCCGCGCCGACACCGTGGTGGTCCAGCCGTTCACGTTCGACACGGCGCCGGGGAAGCCGCCGGTGAAGATGACCAACCTGCTCGCGCGCTTCCGCCCGGCCGCGCCGCGCCGCATCCTCCTCGTCGCGCACTGGGACTCGCATCCGCGCGCCGACCAGAGCGCCGACCCCGAGGACCGCCGCCGCCTTCCCGTGCCCGGCGCCAACGACAACGCCAGCGGCACCGCGGTGCTGGTCACCCTCGCCGAGCTGATGCGGCAGCAGCCGCCCGGCGTGGGGGTGGACCTGCTCTTCACCGACGGCGACGACTTCGTCGCCGGGCGGCTGCTGGGGACGGAGCACTTCCTGGCGCACCTCCCCGCCGGCCCGCGCCCCGCCTTCGCGGTCGTCCTCGAATCGGTGGGCGACCGCGACGCGTGGTTCCCCCAGGACGCGGGGTCGCGCCGCCACGCGCCCGCCGTGGTGCACCGCGTGTGGGGCACGGCGCGGCAGCTGGGGCGCGACTCCGTCTTCTCCTCGGAAGCGACGGAGGACAGCGCCGGCGCGCACCTGCGCTTCGCCGCGGCGGGGATCCCCGCGGCGCTGGTGAGCGACCCCGTGTTCGGGCCCGGCAACTCGTACTGGCACACCGTCAACGACCTCCCTTCCAACGCCAGCCGCGAGACGCTGGCCCAGGTGGGCGAGGTGCTGGCGGAGATCGTCTACCGTGGGATCCCGGAGGCAGAGCGATGATGAGCACGACGCCGCAGGAGCGCATGGCGCTGGGAACGTTCGCCCTCCTCGTGTCGCTGGGCGTGGGCGCCCGCATCCTCCGCGCCCCCGACCCGGTGGAGCTCACCGGCGCCGGGGTGGAGGCCGACTCGGCGGCGTTCCGGGCGCTGGAGGCGAACGTGGAGACACGCACGCAGGACGCCGCCCACCGCGCCCGTCCGCTGGCGCTCGGCGAGACGGTGGACGTGAACACCGCGGCGGAGAGCGACCTCGACCGTCTCCCCAAGGTGGGCCCGGCACAAGCGCACCGGATCGCCGAGTGGCGGCAGGCGCACGGGCCCTTCCGCACCCTGGCCGACCTCGACTCGGTGCCGGGGATGGGGCCCGCCGCGCTCGCCGCGGTCGCGCCCTACGTGGGCCTCCGGGCGGGCGGATCAGACGCCGGAGCCCGGAGCAAAACTGCTACGTCTGCGCCCGCGTCGAGCGCGCCCGTCCACCCCGTGGACGGGGTGGACGCCGGCCGGCCGGTGAACGTCAACACGGCCACCGTGGAGGAGCTGCAAACCCTTCCGGGGATTGGGCCTGCGCTGGCCCGACGCATCGTGGAGCACCGCGCCGCGCGGGGGCCGTTCCGCTCGGCCGAGGAGCTGGCGAAAGTGCCCGGAATCGGGCCCGCAACTGCAACGCGGCTCCGCGGGCGGGTAACCACAACCTCTTGACACCGCAAGGGTTTGCGGCGAAGTTCCTGCCTCACCCGCCACACTCCCGGTACGTAGAATCCTCTCCTCCGGGACGCGCAGGTTTTTCCGACTCGCCCCAAGGTCCATGGCCGTCTCCGCACCCGCCGACCGGATCGGCGACCAGCTCGTCCACGAACAGCTCATCACGCGCGAGCAGCTCCAGAAGGCGCTGGACGACGCGCGTGCCAACGGTTCGCGCATCGGCTTCAGCCTGGTGAAGCTGGGCTTCCTGGAAGAGAGCGACCTGGTGCGCGCGCTGGCGCGCCAGCACCGCGTGCCCGCCGTGGACCTCGACCGCGTGCGGCTCGACCCCAGGATCCTCAAGCTGATCCCCTCCGACTTCGCGGTGAAGCACCAGGTGCTGCCGCTGCGGCGGGTGGGGCGCACGCTCACGGTGGCCATGTCCAACCCCACCGACCTGGGGGTGGTGGACGACCTCAAGTTCCTGACGCGGCTCGACATCGAGCCGGTGATCGCCGGCGACTTCACGCTCAAGCGCATCGTGGAGCGCGAGTACGAGTCGAGCGACGAGAAGATCAACGAGCTGCTCAAGCAGTTCGACCAGGACGAGATCGAGGTCGTCGCCGAGGAGCAGGAGGACGTCAGCCTCACCTCGCTGCAGCAGGCGGTGGAAGAGGCGCCGGTGGTCAAGCTGATCAACGGCATCCTCACCGACGCCGTGCACCGCGGGGCCAGCGACATCCACCTGGAGTGCTACGAGAAGGACATCCGCGTCCGCTACCGCATCGACGGCGTGCTGCAGGAGATCATGCGCCCGCCGCTGAAGATGCGCGCCGCGCTGATCTCGCGCTTCAAGATCCTCTCCGACCTGAACATCGCCGAGCGCCGCGTACCGCAGGACGGCCGCCTCAAGCTGCGCTTCGGCAAGCGGGTGATCGACTTCCGCGTGAGCACGCTTCCCACGCTGTTCGGCGAGAAGATCGTGCTGCGAATCCTGGACAAGGGGAACCTGACGCTCGACCTGGAGAAGTTCGGCATGGAGGCCCGTGCCGAGGCCGACTTCATGAAGGCGATCATGAACCCCTACGGGATGGTGCTGGTCACCGGGCCCACCGGCTCGGGGAAGACGACCACGCTCTACAGCGCGCTGTCGAAGATCAACACCAACGAGGTCAACATCATGACCGCGGAGGACCCCGTCGAGTACAACCTGCACGGCATCAACCAGGTGCAGGTGCGGACCGACGTGGGGATGAGCTTCGCCGCCGCGCTCAAGGCCTTCCTCCGGCAGGACCCCAACATCATCATGGTGGGCGAGGTGCGCGACCTGGAGACCGGGTCCATCGCCATCAAGGCGGCCCTCACCGGCCACCTGGTGCTCAGCACCCTGCACACCAACGACGCCCCCAGCACGATCACCCGCATGATCGACATGGGGATCGAGCCGTTCAACGTGGCCAGCGCGGTGAACCTGATCACCGCCCAGCGCCTGGTGCGGCGCATCTGCGGCAACTGCAAGGAAGAGGCGACCTACCCCGAGGAGTACCTCCACGTGGGCGGGATCAGCCCCGACGACATCGCCAACACCGTCTTCTACCGCGGCAAGGGGTGCGACCAGTGCGGCGGCAGCGGCTACCGCGGCCGCCAGGGGCTCTACGAGGTGATGGCCATGAGCCCCACGCTGCGCCGGATGATCCTGCAGAGCGCCTCCACCGCCGACCTGCAGGCGCAGGCGGTGAGCGAGGGGATGCTCACGCTGCGCATGGACGGCATGCTCAAGGTGCGCAAGGGGATCACCACGCTGGAAGAGGTCATCAAGGAGACCGCAGCGGGCTGACCGGCGCCTCCGCGCCCGTACGGCCGGCCGAGGCTTTTCCGTCGGTGCGAATGTGCAAGATCCGCTTGGAGCGGCTTGGTGGTGTAGGATTTTCCCACGTCGCACGCGGGTGAACGCATGCGGGGAACGGTGGCGGCGAGGGTGTGGGGAGACGCGGAGTGGGTGGCGCTCTGGCTCGACCCAGGCTGCGCCTTCCATGCCAGCTGCGACGTCCGCGCGGAGCGCGAAGGGACGGTGGTGAACCCCTCGTGCCCCAACGGGAGCGACTGCTGAGCTCCCGGCACGTTCCGCGGCACGGTCCTTGGTTAGGAACACCTGTATTCCCGTCGAAACGAAGATCCGCGCGGGTTTTGGCCCGCGGGCGGCCGTGCACAGTGCAACGAGCGTTGCACCCTGCACGCGCGCCCGCGCAAAGGGCCCGCCGTTCGCCTTACGAGAACCCACAGCAGTCGCTTTGAACCGATGACGATCGCCGCTCCCGAGGCCCGCGAGGTCACCCGCACGCTGAACCTGCGCTCGCTCTTGGAGGAGATGATCGAGCGCGGCGCCAGCGACCTGCACATCACCGCGGGCGAGCGCCCCAAGGTGCGCGTGGACGGGCACATCACCGACAGCGTGACCGACTACATCCTCACGCCCAAGGACACCCTCCAGCTCACCTACTCGATCCTCACCGAGAACCAGAAGAAGCGGTTCGAGACCGAGGACGAGCTCGACTTCTCCTTCGGCATCCAGAACCTGGCGCGCTTCCGCGGCAACGTGTACCGGCAGCGCGGCTGCGTGGCGCTGGCCATCCGTCAGATCCCGTTCAAGATCCTCACCTTCGAGGAGCTGCGCCTGCCCGCGGTGATCCAGAAGTTCGCCGAGCGGCCGCGCGGGCTGATCCTGGTGACGGGCCCCACGGGGTCCGGAAAGTCGACGACCCTCGCGGCGATCATCGACAAGATCAACAAGGAGCGCCGCGGCCACATCCTCACCATCGAGGACCCGATCGAGTTCATCCACCGCCACCAGGGGTGCATGGTGAACCAGCGCGAGGTGGGGAGCGACACCCAGAGCTTCGGGCGGGCGCTCAAGTACGCGCTGCGGCAGGACCCCGACGTGATCCTGGTGGGCGAGATGCGCGACCTGGAAACGGTGTCGGCGGCGCTCACCATCGCCGAGACGGGCCACCTGTGCCTGGCCACGCTGCACACCAACAGCGCCGCCGAGACCATCAACCGCGTGATCGACGTCTTCCCCGCGCACCAGCAGCCGCAGATCCGCGCGCAGCTGGCGTTCGTGCTGGAGGGCGTGGTCACGCAGCAGCTGCTCCCCAAGGCGCGCGGCCGCGGCCGCGCCATGGCGGCCGAGGTGATGGTGTGCACCCCCGCCATCCGCGCCTGCATCCGCGACGACAAGGTGCACCAGATCTACTCGATCATGCAGGCCGGCAAGAAGCACGGGATGCAGACGCTGAACGACTCGCTCAAGGAGCTGTACCTGCAGCGCGAGGTGACGCTGGAGGAGGCGCTCAAGCGCAGCGGCGACGAGAACGAGTTCCGGCAGATGGTGGGCGAGCCGATCGGCGGGTGAGGCGTTCGGTACGAAACTACGAGAGTACGAGAGTACGAGAGTACGAGAGTACGAGAGTACGAGAGTACGAGAGTACGGATGTTCCCCCGGGTACGGCGGTCGGAGGTGTAGACCCGGCGGTGGTGCGGGTGAGTGCGGTCTGGTTGTGAGGTGATGACGGATGGGGACGCGGCGGTGGGCTCCGCCGGCCGTCCCCCGTACCCTGTCCCCTAGTTCCCCGGGGTAACGCATGCCCACGTTTGCGTACAGCGCTCGCTCGGCCACCGGCGAGATCATGAACGGCGAGATCGAGCTCCCCACCCGCGAAGAGGTGGTGGGCTACCTGGTGCGGCAGCGGCTGCGCCCGATCACCGTGAACACCAAGGCGAAGGACATCAACTTCCAGTTCGGCACGGGAATCAAGACCCGCGAGGTCGTGATCTTCACGCGCCAGTTCTCCACCATGATCAACTCGGGGCTGCCGCTGGTGCAGAGCCTGACGATCCTGGCCGAGCAGACCGAGAACAAGTTCTTCGCCAAGGTGATCGCGCAGGTGCTGCTCGACATCCAGGCCGGGCAGACGCTGGCCGACTCGCTGCGCAAGCACCCCAAGGTGTTCACCGACCTGTACGTGAACATGGTGGCGGCCGGCGAGGCGGGCGGCATCCTGGACGTGATCCTGATGCGCCTGGCCGTGTTCCTGGAGAAGAACGACGCCCTGGCGCGCAAGATCAAGGGCGCCATGGTGTACCCGTGCGTGATGCTGATCGTGGTGATCCTCTGCACCACCATCCTGCTGTGGAAGGTGGTGCCGGTGTTCGCCGGCATGTTCACCGGCGCCGGGCTGTCGCTGCCGCTGCCTACCCGCGTGGTGCTGGCGCTCAGCAACTTCCTGCAGCACTACATGTGGCTGGTGGTGCTCAGCGTGGTCGCCGTGGTGGTGGGGATCCGGCAGTACTACAAGACCAACGGCGGGCGGCTGCAGCTGGACACGCTGATGCTGAAGCTGCCGGTGATGGGCAACCTCCTGCGCAAGAGCGCGGTGAGCCGCTTCACCCGCACGCTGGGCACGCTGGTGAGCTCGGGCGTGTCGATCCTGGAGGGGCTGCAGATCACCGCGCGCACCGCGGGCAACCGCGTGGTGCACGACGCGGTGATGAAGAGCCGCGCCAGCATCGCCGGCGGCGCCACCATCAGCGAGCCGCTGAAGGAGAGCGGCGTGTTCCCGCCGATGGTGGTGCAGATGATCAACGTGGGCGAGCAGACCGGCGGCCTGGACGAGATGCTCAGCAAGATCGCCGACTTCTACGACGACGAGGTGGACGCCGCCGTGAGCGCGCTGACCTCGATCCTCGAGCCCATCATGATCGTGGTGATGGGCGTGGTGATCGGCGGCATCGTGGTGGCCATGTACCTCCCCATGTTCGACATGATCAACGCCGTGCACTGAGGGCGGATGCGCCGCGCGGCATCAGGTGCCGGCGCGGGGACGGCGATCGATCGGCGCGAGGGCGCCAGGGGCAACCCTGGCGCCCCGTTCGGCCACGATCGGTTCCGCGTCATTCCGCCGGCATCGCAAGGACCAACAGCGAAGTGAGATTCTTCCCGTGCCCGGTGCAGCGGGATCAGCCCCGCAGCGGCCCCGAGATCGCCAGCTTGAAGCCGTCGGGGTCGCGCACGCGGAAGGCGCGGACGCCCCAGGGCATGTCGGCCGGCTCCGTCTCGAGGGTGCCGCCGTGCTCCCGGATCCGGTCGGCGACCACGTCGACGCTCCCGGCGGTGACGATCTGCAGCGAGATGCCTTCGCCCTTGGTGCGGTCCCATCCCCGGGCGCCGTCGTCCTGGTTGAGGAGGATGCGCACGTCTCCCGCGCGCAGCGCCACGGCCGCCAGCTTCCCCTCGCGCTCCATCTTGCGGTCGATCGCGAAGCCGATGGCGCCGGTGTACCAGGCCAGGCTCTGCTCGAGGTCCTTCACCGTAAGCGAGGCGTTGAGGCCGCTGGCGTGGAACGGCTCGGGCTGGTGTTCCCCGGCGGCGGCGGGCGGTGCATCGGTGCTCATGGAATCTCCTGGGCGGGAAGAAAGGCGGCTCGGCCGTGAATTGGCGTCCGTCGCCCAGGCCTGGCAAGGGCCAGGGCACCGCCGTCGACGAGCGGGAGGAGACCCCCGGCGGGTGGCGGTGCGCATCCGGGCCCTTCCTCCTCCCGGAAAGCGGGATCCCGGCTGCTACGGGCGCAGCTCTTGCTTTCTCCGATAACCTGGGTACCGCGCAGGTCCGTCTCGTCCCACCAAGGAGATGTCGATGAAGAGCTCGAAGCGCTGGATCGTGGCGGCCGCGGCGATGATGATGGCCGCCGGCGCCTGCACGGCGAAGGTCGAGGACGAGGGCAAGCTTCCGGACGTGGACGTGCGCGGCGGCGAGGCGCCCAAGGTGGACGTGGATCCCGCGCGGGTGGAGGTCGGCACCGACACCAACACCGTGGTGACGCCCACCGTGAACGTGACGCCCACCGACACCACGCACCGATAGGCGAACGGCCCGGCCGGCCAGCCGGTCTGGCCGGCGACGCCGGGGCGATTCGAAAACGAGGATGCAGGGCACCGCGGGTGCCCTGCGTGCGTCGGGCGGGCCAGGGTCGCCCGGCTGGCGGGTCGGGCAGAAGCATCCGTCGCCGCGCGGTCGAGTCGTGCCGTGCCGCGCGTGGAAACGCAGGCGAGCCCTTCATCATCTCCGTTGCACAGATGTTCCCAGCCGAGTAGAATTGCTCGCACGCACAGGTAGCATCCCTGCCATTTGATCCTGCCGTCCCATCGCTTTCCCCATCGCACCCGGAGTTTCGATGAACCGCTTCGCGCGGCGTTGCCGCCACGCCGCGGCGTTTTGCGCCATGCTCGCGCTGGCCGCCTGCGCCGACCGCAGCCCCACGGCACCGCCGCCCACCGCCGCCCCCGTGCCCACGCAGGCGCTCTCCGCCCTGCGCTGCACGGTGGACGTGCGCGCGGCCACGCTCGCCTGCCGTCCCTCGCAGCCGGGCCCCGCGCAGGGAGCGCGCGGCGTGATCCTGGGCGGGCAGGGGTTGAACGTGCGGCTGGCCTCCAGCGGCACCTCGTACGACGCCGGCACGGGCATCCTCCGCACCGACGTGACGGTGGAGAACCTCACCACGCAGATGCTGGGCACCACCGACGGCTACCTCCCCGCGCCGGCGGGCGTCCGCGTGTTCCTCGCGTCGGGGCCCGACGTGTCGGCCGGGAGCGGAACGGTGTCGGTGGCGAACGCCGACGGCGTCGAAGTGTTCACCGGAGCGGGGCAGAGCTACTTCCGCTACCCCGGCATCCTGGCGCCGGGCGACACCACCAAGCCGAAGGAGTGGCGCTTCGCGCTTCCGCCCGAGGTGACCGGGTTCACGTTCACGGTGTACGTGGCCGCGCCGGTGTGGCTCGAGAGCGGCTGGGTGAGCATGACGCCGGTTGCGCCGACGCTGGCCGTGGGCGACTCGCTGCGGCTGAGCGCCGTGGTGCACGGGCCCACGGGGCGCCCGGTGCCGGGGGCCAGGGTGACCTGGTCGGCTTCGAACGACTTCGACAGCCTCGCGACCATCGATTCCACGGGGCTGCTGACGGCGCACCAGTACGGGTTCATCGACGTGACCGCCTCCAGCGGCGGGCGTACGGCGTCGGTGATCGTGTTCGTGTACGATCCACGGCAGTCGAGCGGCGTTCCCATGGTCCGGAACGTGGAGGTCGGCCCCGCGCTCGTCGCTTCGAACGGGTTGGACTCGGTGACGGTGCGGGTGACCGCCAGCGATCCCGGCGGGATCCGGTCGGTGGACGCGACGCTCGTCTCGCCCAACCAGCAGGTGCGCCGGAGCTGCGACACCGTCACGCGCATCTCGGGGACGCAGTACAACGGCGTGTTCGCATGCAAGTTCGGCTTCGCGCCGGGCACGATCGGCGGCGTCTGGCGGGTGACCGAGGTCGTGGTCACGGGAGCGCAGAACTCTCGCTACGTGTCCGAGTTCGGCTACGATTTCCAGAACGCCGGCGTGCAGACGACCGTGTACGTGCGCGGCCCGCTGTCCGACTACATCCCCCCGACGCTCACGGCCTTCTCGATGTCGCCCGACTCGGTGCGCACGGTGAAGGACCCGGTGACCATCGACATCCAGGCGATGGATGCAGACACCGGGATCGCGTCGGTGAAGACGACCTTGACCAACGGGATCGGCCAGACGCTGAGCTGTCTCGCGGGGCGCATCAGCGGGACGATCCGCGACGGGGTATGGCGCTGCCGGGGCGCCCTTCCCGGCTTCTGGACGTCCACCCAGGTGGAGGTGATGGAGGTGGAGGTGCGCGACCGCAACGGCAACGTTGCGCTGGTGTCGGGGAGCGAGCTCGAGCAGCGCGGGTTCCCCCGGCTCCTGAAGGTGCAGCCCGACACGGCGCCGCCCGCCATCACCGCCTTCGCCTTCTCGCCGGGCACGGTGGCCGCCAACGGCGTCGACTCGGTGGTGGTGACGCTCACGGCGAGCGACGCGTGGAGCGGCGTGCGGCAGATGGAGGCCCGGTTCCAGAGAGACGGGGCGACGGGTTTCCCGGGCCAGCGGAACTGCATCGCCGGCTTCACGGCCGTGCCGAGCCGCACGGTGACCTGCGCCCTCCGCTTCTCCGCCAGCGAGGCCGGGACCTACCGGCTGCTGTACCTGAACGCGCTGGACAACGCCAGCAACGCGCAGTCGCTGGACGCCACACAGGCCGCGGCGGCGGGGTACCCCACGGTGCTGACGGTCACGCCGTAGCGGGGTCTCGCGAACCGCCGAGCCGCGAGGCTCCGCGCGCGACCGGGGGAAAGAGAAATAGAACGCGCGCGCGGCGATCACGTATCGCCGCGCGCACGTTCTGTTTACCGGTCCCGAGGAGCGGTGGTGCCGCTTCGGGCGAACGCACTGCGCACATCAGCCAGCCGGAGCCATCCGGGGCCGCTGGCGGCCCCGGTGGGGATCCCGCGGAGGGGAGCACGAGGGGCAGCGCGGTTTCTCGATCCGTGTCTACTCTGGTGTGCGTTCGTCATTACCGTCATACTGCGGGTCGCCGCCGGCAGCCACGCACGCGCGTGGCGTCCCAAAGGCCCGCCCGCACGGTGCGACCTGCACACGTGCCTGTCGCTTAGGGTAGATCCCGATGCGCGAGGCCAATCCTGCTCCCCTCGCATCGATCATCTCCTCCGAAACCACCGTTCGCGGCCAGGAGCCGCGACCCGCCCGCTGCGTCGCCTGCCTGTCGGGCTCCCTCGCATTGCGCGAGCACGCCGCCACGGCCGACGTCGCGCGGCTGTGGGCGGACGACCCGGCCGTCGAGGCGTCGCGGGCGCAGCTCTCCGCGATCATCGCCGGCGGCGGCGACCGGATCTCCATCTACCAGTGTGCCACGTGTGGCCTGGAGATGGCGGCGCCCTGTGCCACCTGGACGGGCGACGCCTACCCGGCCCAGGGATACTACCTCGCGTTCGACCACGCCGAAGCGCTGGCGCGGCTCCGGCACCCGTCGGGTCTGCGCCTGCTGGAGCTGGGCTGTGGCGACGGCCTGTTCCTGGCCGCCGCCGCCGGCCTCGGACACCACGTCACCGGGCTCGACTTCGCGCGGGCGGCGGTGGAGCGGGCGCGTGGCCGCGGCCTGGACGCACGGCTCGGCGACGTCGCGGCGCTGCGGAACGACCTGCCGGGGGCGGAGACCTTCGACGTGGTCGCGCTGTTCCAGCTCCTGGAGCACGTGGCCGACCCCGACGCGCTCTTTCGCGACCTGGCCGGGGTGACGCACGCGGGACGCCGGATCTTCGTGGGGGTGCCGGCCCCGCGCCGGTTCTCGCGCGCGGTGGGGCACGCCGAGCGCGTGGGAAGCACCGACTACTGGGACTGGCCGCCCCAGCACGCGCTGCGCTGGACGGCGCCGGCGCTGGCGGCGTTTCTCGGGGGCCATGGCTGGGAGGTGGAAAGCGTGCGCGCCGAGCCGTTCAGCCTGCGCGGGGCGGCGGCCTACATCGCGGCGGTCGATGGCCGCCGCGGGGGCTGGTACGCGAAGCCGGCTCACCGCCGGCTCGGCACCGCGGCCATTGCCGTTCGCCTGGCCGCGGCCCGCCTCCGCGCGCCGATCACCGGGATCCGCCTCTTCGTCGCCGCCCGGCGAGCCCGGTAGGACGGCGCTCGGACGGGCAGGCCGACGCGAGCGCCGGCCGGTAGCAGGGCGATGGAGAGCGGGTCTGGTGCGTGCGTGAGCCCGTGCGCATACTTGGTTGCCACGCATGGGGCTGCTCGCCTTTTCGGGAGGGTGATTTCGTGACGCCGCTTGCACGACCGAGCTGTACCCCGGACGAATACCTGCGCCGGGAGCGGTCGGCCGATCATAAGAGCGAGTACGTCAACGGCCGGATCTACGCGATGGTAGGCACGAGCCGCTGGCACAACTTCATCGCCGGGGGCGTGTATTCCGAGCTTCGCGCACAGCTGCGCGGGCGTCCGTGCGAGGTGTACTCCGGCGAGATGCGCGTCAAGGTCTCCACCACCGGGATGTACACCTATCCCGACGTGTCTGCCCTGTGCGGAGAGGCCCAGATCGAGCATCGCCACGTCGACACGCTGCTCAACCCGTCCGTGGTGGTGGAGGTGCTGTCCGACTCTACCGAGAAGTACGACCGGGGCGAGAAGTTCGCCCACTACCGGCGCCTGGATTCGCTTCGCGAGTACATTCTCATCCCGCAAGACCTCCCCCGGATCGAACAGTTCGTCCGTCACGACGAGCTGTGGACGATGAGGGAGGTGAACGGGCTCGATGCCACGCTCACGATCGAGACGCTTGGTTGCACGCTGCGCCTCGCCGACATCTACGACCGGGTGGAGTTTCCTCCTTCGGGTGAGCGGGAGCGCGGCTGATACGGCTCTCTTCGGTCGAACGCTCCGGCTGCTGCTTCGTCGTGCCGACGCCTCCTGCTCTCCCCGTCATCATCCCATGCGGCAAACGTCCGTCGCAACCGCCACCCTCTTCATCGCGCGCATGCTGCTTGCCGCGCCGCTGCACGCGCAGCAGGCGCCAGACGCGCGCGCGCTGGTGGCGCAGGCCGAGCGGCTGCAGGACGTGGACGACGAGCGGGCGCTGCGGCTGATCAGGCAGGCGCTACCCCTGCTGCAGAAGCCGGAAGACCGGCCGCTGCGGGTGAAGGCGCTGGCAGTGCAGTGCTGGTCGTCGGCCGGGTCGGTGGGAGCGGCGGAGACGGTGGCGCTGGCCGAGCGGGGGATGGCCGAGGCGCGGGGGGCCGGCGACGCGCGCGCCTACGCCAGCCTGCGCACCTGCCGCGGCTACGGGCACGACGCCGCGAGCCACACCGACCTGTCGGCGGCCGACTACGACTTCGCCATCGCCGAGGGGCGGCGGCTGCGCGACCCCGCCATCCTGGCCGCGGCGCTGATGTTCCGCGGCGAGCAGCGCTACTACCGCGGCGAGCTGGGCGACGCGCTGCAGGAGCTGAACGAGGCGTACGCCCTCTACTCGCGCCTGGGCAACCAGGGCCGCCTGCGCTACGCCCTCAACGCCATCGCCAACCTCTACGCCGACGACCGCGTGGCGCAGTACGACCGCGCCCTCGAGTACTACCGCCAGCTGCTGGCCTCGCACCAGGCCGCCGGCTCGGCCGAGGGCGTGTCCACCGCGCTCTTCAACCTGGGGAGCACGCTCGAGCAGAAGGGCGACCTGAACGCCGCGCTGGGCTACTACCGCCGCGCCCTGGAGATCGAGCGTGGGTTGGGCGACGCGGGCGACGTGGCCGAGTGCCAGCGCGCCATCGGCGTGGTGCTGGGCAAGCTGGGCCGCGCCGGCGAAGCGCTGGGCTGGCTGGGCCAGGCGCTGGCCTACTACGAGCGCACCGGCCAGCCCGAGGCCATCGCCCGCACGCGGCTCTCGCGCGGGGTGGCGCTGCGCCGGCTGGGCCGCAACGCCGAGGCGCTGCGCGACCTGGACGCGGCGGTCGTGCGCTTCACCACCACGCACAACGACCGCTTCCTGGAGAAGGTCCAGTCCGAGCGCGCGCTGGCGCTGGCCGCCATGGGCGACTGGCGGCGCGCCTACGAGGCCCGCGCCGCGCAGATCGAGCTGCGCGTCGCGCTGGACGCGCGGCTGCGCGAGCAGACCACCAGCCGGCTGCGGGTGCAGTTCGACAGCGAGAAGAAGGAGCAGGAGAACCGCGCGCTGGTGCGCGAGAACGCGCTGCGCGGCCAGGCGCTGAAGGACGCCGCGCGCATCCGCTCGCTGCAGACGGCGGTGATCGGGCTGGGCGTGGCCATCATCGCCATCCTGGGCTACCTGGTCGTGCGCCACGTGCAGAACGAGCGGCGGCTGCGCACCCTGGCCCTCACCGACGAGCTCACCCGCCTTCCCAACCGCCGCGCCCTCCTTGCCGTGGCCGAGGAGCGGGTGGACCTCGCACGCCGGGGCACGGGGCCGCTGAGCGTGCTGGCGCTGGACGTGGACCACTTCAAGCGCATCAACGACTCGTTCGGCCACGAGGCGGGCGACCGCGTGCTCCACCGGGTGGCAACCGCCTGCCGCGCCGCGATCCGCCGTGACGACGTGATCGGCCGCACCGGCGGCGAGGAGTTCGTGGTGGTGATGCCGGGCGCCGACGCGAGGGTGGCGGTGGAGGTTGCCGAGCGCCTGCGCGGTGCGGTGGAGCGCGTGGACTGGAGCGAGATCGATCCGCAGCTGAGGGTGACGGTGAGCGTGGGTGCCGCGCAGTGGTCGCCGGAAGACGATGGCTTCTCGGCCGTCGCCCGCCGTGCGGACGATTCGCTCTACCGCGCCAAGGAGCGCGGCCGCAACCGCACCGAGCTCGCCACCGATCTGGCGGGAGCCTCCACCCTATGAGCCGCAGGGTCCACCGCGTTCCCGTCCACCTCCATCCCGCGCCGGGACGCCCGCTCCCCATGGACGAGCTCTCCGCCATCCTGCGCGGGGCCGACCCGCTGGTGATGCGCGGCGGGCGCACGCTGCTGGCCCACGTGCTCCGCGGCTCGCGCCAGAAGAAGGTGCTGGAGCTGGGCCTCGATCGCATCCCCGCCCACGGCTTCTATCGCGGCGTGCCCGAGCACGAGGTGATCGCCAAGATCGACCGGGCGATTTCGGACGGCCATCTCGCCATCGAATACGACGATCGTCTGCCCCTGCTGGTGTTCACACCCGCGGGGTGGGAGATCGAGAAGGAGCAGTATGCCCGCGAGCTGTTTGCCGGCTTCGAGGCCCGGCTGGCGGCGGGGCCACCCTACGGGATGGACGAGCTCAAGGACCGCAACCGCGGGGTGATCCTGCGTGTCCTGGAGATGGTGGAGGCGTCGGGCGACGCGCGGTACGTTCCGCTCCTGCGCGAATGGGAGGCGTTCGACTACCGGAAGGTGCGCGAGCGGATCAGGCAGGTGAGGCGACGCCTGTCCGCACCGGGCTCCAGCGTCGAGGAGGAGGACGAGCCATGAACGATGCGTCGCCGTGGGAGAGTGGTGAGGGTGGAGCGGACTTTCAGCCGGAGTGGGGATGATGGCGGATGAATCGTATCTGGGCCGTGCGGCGGCCCTCGGCGTGGTGGCGGGGATGCGCAGCATGGCGGCCCCCGCCGCCGTCAGCCGCCACCTCGCGGCCGATGACGGCGGCGGCGCGGACGGCGTGCTCGAGCGGCTGCTGGGCCACCCGTACGCGCCCTGGGTGCTGGGCCTGGCGTCGCTGGGCGAGCACGTGGCCGACAAGCTCCCCGGCACGCCCAACCGCACCGACCCCGCTCCGCTAGGTGCTCGGATCGCGAGCGGGGCGCTGTGCGGCGCCCTGGTCGCGCGGCGCGAAGATGAATCCGCCGTCGCGGGGGCCCTGGTCGGAGCGCTCGCGGCCGCGGCCGCCACGTTCGCCGTCTACCAGCTCCGCCACGCGCTCACGGCCGACGCGGGTCTTCCCGATCTCCCCGTCGCCCTGGCCGAAGACGTGGCCGCGGTCGCGCTGGCCGAGGCTGCGCTGCGGCAATGAGAGGCGGGGGTGACGGCACCGTCACCCCCGCCTCCCATCACCCCGCCGCATGCGGCCGATCGCTCACCGGGACGATGCGAGGAGCATCGCGCGGTGGCGGCCGCATCGGTTCAGCGCGTCGCCGCCCAGTGATTGTCGGCCGGCCGGGCATCCATCCAGATCCCACCCTCCAGGTCGAGCGACTGGAGCGTCTTGCCCGTCGTGACCGCCACCGTCGCGCGCCGCTGGTCGGCCTGCCAGATGGCGGGCGTCTGGTGGCGCGTCTCCGTGCTGCCGTCGGCGTAGTGCAGCACCAGGTCGACCGGCGCGGGCATCCCCCCCACGTTGTTCAGCACCACCGTGTACCCGCCGGCGCTCCGCGTGACGCTGGCGACCACCAGGTCGATGTGGCTGGGGCTGAAGAACCAGGCGTTCCAGAACCAGTTCAGGTCGCGCCCGGCCACGTCGTTGAACGTGTTGAAGAAGTCCCAGGGCGTGGGGTGCTTTCCGTGCCAGCGGCCCATGTACGCGTGCAGGGCGCGGCGGAACGCGTCATCCCCCAGCAGATCCTTCACGGCCAGGTAGCCCAGCGACGGCTTTCCATACGCGTTGTTGCCGTACGCGCGTCCGCTCAGCACGTCTTCGGGCGTGATGATGGGCAGCTCCTGCGTGGCCGACGGGTCGTTGATCCAGCGGTTCACGCGGAACTGCTTGTAGAACGTGTCGGTGCGCTCGCGGCCCATGTCGGCCGTGCCGATCAGGTACTCGAAGGTGGTGGCCCACCCTTCGTCCATGAAGCCGTAGCGCGTCTCGTTGATCCCCATGTAGAACGGCATGTAGGTATGGGCGATCTCGTGCTCGGCCACGAAGCGGCTGAACGTGGTGTCGGGGAACGAGTTGTCGTTCACCATCATCGGGTACTCCATGTCGGCGGTACCCAGGAAGATGGTGCTCTTCTCGTACGGATAGGGCACGCCCGGCCAGTTGTGGCTCATCCACCCCAGCGCGCGCTGGCCGAAGCGTACCATGTGGCTGAAGTCGGCCGCGCTGTCGGTGTACGCGGCCTGCACGCTGGCGCGGCGGCGCGTGGCGCTGTCCACCACCACGCTGGCCGCGTCCCACCGGTAGCGGTCGCTCAGCCCGAATGCCATGTCGGGGATGTCGCGTGCGCGGAAGTGCCAGTCGTTGGTCTTCTGCTGAGTCACGCGCCGCCCGGCGACGTCGGCGGTGGTGGCCACGTGGATGGTGGTGTCGGCCGTGAACGACGCCTGGTAGCGGCGCAGCGCCTCCGGCTGCAGCACCGTCTCGGGGTTCAGCAGCGTGCCCGTGCCCCACACGATGAAGTTGGCGGGCACGCGGATGGTCACGTCGTAGTCGTTGAAGTCGCTGTAGAACTCCTGCAGGTCGGTGAAGTCCATCGTGTCCCACCCCTCGTAGTCGTCGTAGACGGCCACGCGCGGGTAGAAGTAGGCGAGATACCAGGTCGTCGCGTCGAGCATCCCCTCGCGCCCGGCCTCGCGCGAGATCTCGTAGTGCCAGTCGAACGCCAGCCTCACCGAGTCGTGCGGCATCAGCGGGGCGGGGAGGCGCACCGGCTGCCAGGTGAACGTCTGGGGATTATTCTGCCACGGCGTGGCCGTTCCGTTCACCGCGAAACGGTCGATCTGCACGCCCGGCGTGAGGTACTCCTCGCTCGCTCCGCCGGCCCGCGGGGCGCCGGGCTTGTGGATGTTGAGGAAGAGCTTGACCACCACGTTGCGCAGCGTGTCGGGGCTGTTGTTGACGTAGACGATCTGCTCGGTGCCGCGCACGGTGCGGTCGGGCGGCGTGGCGGTGATGGTGATGTCGTAGCGCCCGCGGTTCTGCCAGTAGCGCGGCCCCGGCCGCCCGTCGGCCTGCCGGGTGCCCGTCGCGTACGCCTGCTTCACCGCGCGCGGCATGTACAGCTGCGCCGCCGCGGGCGACGCGAGCCACGGCGCCGCGGCCAACGCGAGCAGCGATGCCTTCGCCGCGATCGCCCTCGCCGGGCGGACCATCGAGTTCATCGTCACGGATTCGTCCTGGTGTGCGTGCATGGGAGTCCATCGTCCGGCCGTGGGGCACACAACGTCGCCGCCGGACGGTACGCCGGCAACGGGGGACCGGCCACGGTTTCGGGGCGAATTCGACCCAGGAGCAGGTGAAACGTTCCGCGCCGGGCTTGCGTCGCAATGAAAATCGGCAGATGCGGATTGATCTCCGCGGCTACCGATCATCAAAGACGCCAATCCGGGAGATCAACTTCCTCGTAAAGGGTTCTACATGGACGAGACTACCATCTGCACCAAGTGTGGCAGCAACAAGATTGCTCCGCGAGTGCGGGTTGTCGGCGCCGAGGGCAACAACCTCTCCTGGCACTCGCGAGGGATGCGGCCGTGACGAAGTTCAAGGCATCGATCCATAGTGAGATCTACGCTCGCGTGTGCGGTTCGTGCGGGTACACCGAGCTGTACGCTGCCCAACCCCTGGGGCTGTACTACGCTTACGCCGAGGCCAGGAAGAACGAGGCGCCTTAACACAGACGAATCGACAGCCAACGGCATGCTGCCCGCCGGCCGTCGTGGCCGTCATCCCCGGCTCCAGCTACCGCGCGCGCGGCAGCCGCTCTCCACCCACGGTCATCGCGGCCACCCTGCCATCGCGGCCGCGCTCGAACGTCACCTCGCCACCGCCGATCGCGTCGCGAAACTGGTCCCTGCCCAAGGGCATCAGCTCCGCCTTCTGCCCTCCCGCCATCCCGAAGTACAGCATCCCGTTCTCCCGGCTCACCAGGAGCTCGATGGGCGAGTTGGGAAGCGTGTAGCGGCCCACGTAGCTTTCGAGCACCTCCGGCGGGACGGCGGCCCGGGTGATCTCCTGCGCCGCCGCGCCCGGCCAGCCGTATTCGCGCGCGATGGCGGCCACGATCTCGGCCACCAGCACGCCTCCCTCGTCGCTGTTGGCCATCACCACCGCGCCCTCGCCGCGGTGGGGGAAGCCCACGAGCTGGCCGCGGAACCCGGCGTTGGACCCGGAATGCCGGATCTCGAGCGAATCTCCCGCGCCGCGCACCCCCATCCCCAGCCCCCATCCGCCCAGCCCCGGCGTGAGCATCGCGTCGGCCGTTTCGCGCCCCAGGCGCGCGCCGCGGTCGCCGGCGGCCGAGCGCCCGATCTCCAGGAGCCAGCGCGCCAGGTCCGATGGCGTGGTCCACAGCCCGGCGGCCGCCATCTCGGGATAGGTGTGATACCGCCCTTCGACCTGCGTTCCGTCTGCCTGGTAGCCGGTGGCCGCGCGCTTGGCGAGCGACGCGGGAAGGTGCTCTCGCGCATGTCCAGCGGCTCCAGCACGCGCCGGCGCATCAGCTCGGGGAAGGGGGTGCCGCTCACGTCGGCCATCAGCAGCTGCATCACCGTCATCCCCCCGCCCGAGTAGCGCCACGTGGAGCCGGGCACCAGGTCCACGCGCACGGCCGGGCTGTTCGCGGGCGGGCTCCCGTCCAGCACCTGCACGACCGAGGGCACCGGCTCGCCGGCCGCGTAGCCGGCAAAGCCGTGCACGGTGAGGCCGGCGGTGTGCGTAAGCAGCCGGCGCAGCGTCACGGGCTCGCGCGCGGTCAGGTCGCTGGCCGGCACCTTCCACGACGTGAGCGTCTCGTTCACGTCCCGGTCCAACTCCAGCTTCCCGTCCTGCACCAGCACCAGCGCGCCCGTGGCCGCCACCGGCTTGCTCATGGACGCGGCCTGGAAGAGCGTCGCGGGCGTCGCCGCCCGGTGCGACTCCACGTCGGCCATCCCGTACGCCCGCGCCCAGGCGATCCGGCCTTCGTGGATCACCGCCACGCTCACCGCCGGCACGCCGAAGTGCCGCATCCGCGCTTCGATGGTCGCGGGCGTGTAGCTGCGCCCGTGCACGCGCACGGCAGGCACCAGGCCCTGCTCCACGTGCGCGATCCGCGTCGCATCGTCTGCCCCGTGGGCGCAGGCAGCCGCGGGAGCGAGGGTGGCGAGCAAGACGACGGGCAGGCGCGACCGGCGGTTCATGGTCATTCGTGGGGAGGGGGATGAGGGAAAGAGCAGGGGATTCGGCGGGAGAATGGGCTTGCCGCCCGTACGGCGGCCCCGGCGAGCGGGTTTCGCATCAGGGTGCCAGCCGTCCTCTCCGGGTGTGCCGTACTGCCGGATTCTCGCGGCCCACGCGCAAAGCACGCCGGCAGCCGCGGATCGATCTCCGCGGCTGCCGATTCGTTTGCCTCATCCTGCATGACGCGGCGAGCCGCCGCACCACCTCTCGCGCACCCTGCGTTAGCCGGAGACGTTTCAATTCAGACGATCAAATCCCCCGCCGGTCCGTCGCCAGCCGCAGCTTCCAGCTCTCGATCGGCGTGCCTTGCGTGCGCAGGCGGCTGGCGAGGAAGGCTAGGCGACGGGTCTCGGCGCAGTCGGTGGGAAAGGGGCTGCCGCAGCGGATGCCGAAGCGCTGGGCCAGGTAGTACGGCGGCAGCGCCTGGTAGTACAGCGTCGCCCGCACGTCGGTCGCGCCGCGCACGCGTGAACGGGGGATGCGGTAGACCAGCCGGTCCTCGCCCTTGCTGTTCCAGTAGTCCTGGTCGCGCGCGGACTCGCCGTGCGGCGCCGTCACCTCCCAGAACGGGCCCCCGCGCCGCCAGCCGCGCGGCTGCAGGCGGTTCTCCTTCACCACGCTGTCCAGCGCGATGAAGCTGGTGGTGAGCCACCCCTCGGGGTCGCGCACCAGTTCCTCGTAGATCTGCACCTGGTCGTCGCGCGTGATCGTCTCGTAGTGCGGCTGGAAGACACCGCCCGCGGCCACCGGCCGGTCGAAAAACTCCGTCCGCAGCTGCTCGCTCGACGTCCCCCGCACGATCACCCCCAGCCCGTTGGTGCGCCCGCTCGCCCACAGCGTGTCGCGCCCGCCGACCACGGCCAGCTCGATGAACGCCCGCCGGAAGCCCACGCCGCTGGGCAGCCGGTGGCCGGCCAGGTTCTCCACCCGTACCGTCACCTCCAGCGAGTCGCGCACCGTGCGCACGCTCTCCACGTGCACGCGGGCGGACTGGTTGCGCGCCAGGTCCAGCCCGTTCATCCCCGCGTTCACCAACGGCTGCACGCCGGCGCCGTACATGTAGTCGGTGCTGCGGATTCCCAGGGTGTCGGGGAACTGCTGGAACATGGCCAGGGTGAAGAGGTTGATCCCCAACAGCGTGTGCCGGCTGAACGTGTCGCGTACCGCCACCGTGATAGCGCTGTCGCGGGCACGGTTGTCGGCCATGGGGTAGGTCTCGTCCTCGATGATCGCCACGCGGTACTTCAGCCGGTTGCCGCGGAAGTCCTGCGGCATGTGGCACCCCTGGCAGGTCTTCACGCTGTCGGGGTTGAACGGCTGCCGCTCGTTCTGGTAGACGCTGTTCAGCCACTCGGGATACGTCGCCTGCTCGTAGTCGGTCTTCAGCTGCTGCCCGGCGCGGTTGAACACGGGAAGGACCACGCTGTGACAGCTCCCGCAAAGTGCCCCGGTGCGGATCTGCGGCGCCCCGCGCGGGGTGATCCCCAGCGCGTTCTTCATCGGCAGCTCGATCACCGTGTCGTACGGCCCGTTCACGTGCCCGGGAGGATCGACGCGGAAGCGGCCCGTGAAGGAGGCGGTGTCGCCCAGCGCCGTCTGCGCGACCTGGTGGCAGCTCATGCAGCTGATCCCGTCGCGCGCCAGCGCTCCGTACTTGGCGTCCGGCTGCCCGGGCGTGGCGTACACCATGTCGTGGCGGAACTGCGTGCCGTCGATGGTGGCCTGCCGCTGCCCCATCACCCCGTGGCAGCGGTAGCAGGTGGTGTCGATGAAGGTACGCTTGTCGGGGAAGCGGGTGACCTCGCTCTCGCGCTGCGCGTGGAAGACGGGGTCGCGCCCGGCCAGGCCCATCAGCGACGTGCGCCACTCGCCGTAGGGCGACAGGTTGAAGGTGTCGCGCTGGTTGGCCGAGATGAACGCCATGTTGAAGGTGCTGGCGCTGTGGCACCCCGTGCACTGGTCGCTGGTGAGGAACTGCTCCGGCCCCTTCGGCCCCGCCACCACGTGGTCGAACGTCTCCACCGGGAACGCGGTCTTTGACGTGGGCGCCGCGTACTCGTGCGAGATGCGGTAGAGCGCCAGGAACGCGGCGTCGGGCCGGTCCATCGGCCTCAGCAGCTCGTGGCGCTGGATCTCGTCGGCGTTCTCGATCATCCCGTGCACCGAAAGCACGTCGCGCGAGCGGTGCGGCACGTGCGGCGTCCTCCGGCCGGAATCGGCGGTGGCGACGGTGGTGAGCGTCTGGACGACGAACGAGAGTGGGTCCTGAGCCGGGTCCACGTTCTTGACGTCGGCGAAGGTCAGCTCGCGCTCGGCCGATGCGTGGCAGCGCGTGCAGTAGAGCCCGTAGCCGGACGAGGGGTAGTCGATCGGGCGGGCCGGCTTGTCGGCGGGCCCGTAATAGCCCCAGTACCACCCGTCGAACGAGCCGCGCGAGTCGCGCACCATGGTGGTCCACCCGCTCAGCGCGCTGTCGGGGTTGGCCGGCGGCGGGTACATCTCCTTGACGATGATGCCGTTGTCGGGGATGGCGCCCTCGCGCTTGCCCGTGGTCATCCACGTCCACACCCGCGGCGAGTAGTAGATGCGCACCGCCGGGTGCGTGCCGAAGTTGCGCCCGTCCACGAACGGCCCGGTGTTGCGGATCTGCCGGTCGTGCACCCAGCCGGTGTAGCACCGCCGCGCCAGGAAGGTGTCGAGCACCGCCTCGTACGCCTGCTCGCCCACCGAGCTGGGCAGCGGCAGCGAGTCCGGGCACGCGGGGCCGCCCTTCGCCAGCGAGCTGGCCGGCGTCAACCCCAGAATCATGCACAGGACGACCACCGCGAGCATGGCGGCGGAAAGCTGCACTTCACGGCGGCGGGTCATGGGCGTGGCGGCGGGGCGGGATGATGGACGGACGAACGGAGACGGGCGCCGCGAGGGGCAAGCAAGGAGATGCGGCTTTGGATGTGAGGCTCTGTAGGGTGCAGCTTGGCGCGCCCCGCGTCAAGGATCGGGCGCGGTTCAGGCGGATACGGACATTCGCGGAACCCACGCGTCTTTCCGAATCGCCCCCCGCCAGCGCAGATTCTTTCGCGCGTGATCCACCGCATGCCCCGACCAGAACCGCTCCCCGCCACGAACCCCCCCCCGATGACCGATCAGCGACCGGTTTCGCAGCAGAGCCCCGTCTCGCCCGCGACCCTGCAGCTCGTCCAGAACATCCCCGAGCCCGGCTGGCGCGACGGCACCTGGATGTCGCCCAGCCACTTCGCCGTGGCGGGCGACGACGGCGTGTGGGCCTACGACGTGACGCAGCGCCAGCCCCGGCGCGGCCAGATCGGCACCAGCGGCGACGTGACGGCGCTGGCGTTCGTTCCCGCCACGCGCACGCTGGCGCTGGGCGACCGCGACGGGCAGGTGCACTCCACCGAGCTGGGCTCGGGGCGCGCCGGCTTCCACGCCGACACAGGCCTGGGTGCCATCCGCACCATCGCGGCCGACCCGGCCGGGCGCCGCATCGCGGCGGCGAGCGACACCGCCGTCTGCATCGTCGACCTGGCCACGGGCTACGAGTGGCACCTGGGCGAGCAGCGCCGCGCCGCCGCCTGGCTGGGCGACGGCGTGTTCGCCACGCTGGGGCAGGGCGGGCTGGAAGTGTGGGACTGCGAGACGCGCGGCCGCGTGGTGAGCATCCCCGGCAACGCGGGCGTGGTGGTGACGCTCGACTGGCTGCCCGCGCCCCAGATCATCGCCGCGGGATTGCAGACGGGCGAAGTGGCGTTCTGGTCGATGGCCGAGGACCCGCCGGTTTCCCGCGGCGCGATCCGCCAGCCCGACGGCCTCTCGGCGCTCGCCGTCGCGCCGGACGGGACCACGCTGGCCACCGCCTCGCCCGCCGGCGCCATCCGCCTCTGGCGCGACTTCTCCCCCGAAGCGCCGCCCCCCGTGGACGCCGGCGCCCCCGTCCTCGCCCTCCGCTTCGCCGCCGACGGCCAGCGCCTGGCAGCCGTCACCACCGCCGGCATCTCGCTGTTCGCGATGGACGGCTGATCGCCGCCGCGGGCATCGGAGGAGGGCAGGGGAGAAACGAAACCGGCCGCGTGATTCGCTCACGCGGCCGGCGTTTGTCTGCGAGTCGCAGCGGAAAGCGGTTTACCGCTCGTGCTCGTGAATGCCAAAGAGCGGGTTGCTGTCCTGGCTCTGGTGAAGCACCCGCGTGACCACGACGAACCCGTCGTGCACGCGATAGATCAGGACGTGCTTCCCCACCGGATGCCAGCGTGCAAGCGGGTCGAGGTCTGCTCGTGAACGCCCGAGCATCGGAAACTCGCTGAGCCGCTGGCAGGCTTCGATGATCGCGGGTGTAGTCGCCGACGGGGTGACTTCGGAGGCCGCGACGTAGTTCTTTGCGAGACGAACCCATATTCGGGAACCGCACGAGTAGAGCAAAGGTGTCCAGGAGCCTGTCGACCCACTGGTCCACCAACGCCGTACTTCCTGTTTCCTCGAACATGTGAGCGGCTGCCCTGGTAATCTCCCTTCTCGCGGTCGGCGAAACGCGAAACGTTCTCAGCGGCCTGTGATGCGGCGGACGTCGGCGCGAATCTGCTCTGCGGCAACGTCCCCCGACATCCCTTCGCCACGATCCAGCTCGCTCAGCCCTACGTCGATCGCATGGCGCAGCGTGTGGTTGGCGGCATCGTCGGCCTCTGCCTCGTCCAGAACCGCGAGCGCAGTGTTCAGCACATCCTCGGCAGATTCATACCCTCCGGAATAGACCCGGCGGCGAATTCGCTCGAACACCTCCGTCCCGGGCGAGCCCTCGCCTCTCCGCAATTGCTCTCGCCCGAGATCGGCGTCGCGTCGCAAGGCCTCGAGCTTCGCCTCCTGCTCAGCCTCCCAGAGTGCCAGCCCGTGGAGACACGCCGCGATCACGTGCTCGACGGAATCGTACTGGCCCGACTGCACGCGCTGCAGCACGGCGCGCTCGAATTCGGGGGGAACGTTCAGGCTCATCTCGGACCTCGGCTGTGCTGCGGCCTCCACCATCATGCTCATCGTTTCGCCTCGCCATTCAGGGTCCGCCTGTTTCGGACCCTGAATGTACAAAGTGAAACCATGCAGCGTCAACTGCGTTCACTTTGCGCCAGCGGTGGGACATCCGCCGTTGGAGCCCGACGCGTTTTGGTGAAGCATACCTTCGTGGCGCGTTCCAGACCACTCGCAAGGCTTGCTCCAATGGTCTGCCGGAAGAAAAAAACAAAAGGCCGCGTGATTCGCTCACGCGGCCGGTTTTCTCTCGTGGATCAGCGCTCGGCGGGGAAGTCCTTCCGCGCGGAAGACGTGGTGAGCTACGCCGACTTTCTCCGCTTCCTGAACACCTGCTTGTAGTCGCGGCTCTGGTGCAGAACGCGGCTGACCCGGACGCCGAAGCCGGTGACCCGATAGAAGATCGTGTACTTGCCCACCGTGAAGCGCCTGAGCCCATGGACCTCCACGTCCGTGACCTCGGACCCGCTCAGCGGGAAAGCCCGCAGCGTTTCGCAGCTTTCCTTGAAGCGGTCAGCGAACCGGTCGGCTGCCGCGAGCCCGCCTTGCGCCTGGTGATGACGGAAGGCGCCGCTGTAGTCCGCGTCCGCTTTCTTGGTGAACCGGATGCTGCTCAGGACTGTTCTCCGCGCGCACGTTCTCTCGCCCTTCGGAACACCTCTTCGGCATCGATGAGATTTCCGGCATCCTCGTCGTCGACCCCGGCCTGGAGGGCGTGGCGCAACAGCTCGCGCTTCCCGTCGGGGTTGCCCTCGGCCCATTCCAGCATGTGCAGCGCCGTCTCCAGCACTTCATCGGCCGAATGGTAGACCCCCGAGCGAACGAGCTTCCGCACAGCGGCCTCGAGTTCGGGTGACACGTCTAGGGACATAATCTCGAACCGAAGTGAACGAAGTCAAGCCCCCGCGTCAATGACGCCAGCGGGCGTACAGTTCTCGTGGGCACCGGCCGAACTGCCCGCCCCACGGAGCGTACGCAGTCAGGCCCTGTCCATTTCCTCTGTTTACCATGTTTACTTCAACACACCCGAAACGTATCCACTCTTCCACGATTTGGGTAGTGTTGCGACTGAAAGTAAACACCCCAGGGAAGCGGCGCCGCCGTGCATTTTGTACATTGCGCCACCGTCTGCCGTGACGGTGACGCTGGCGGCGTCGTTGGAGCGGTGATGGGTGCGCGCGGGCCGTCGGGCGGCGCGGGAGCGCTCAGCCGGTGAAGCGCGGCGGCCGGGCGGTGCTGCCGTTCTGCTTGAGCAGGTGGCCGTAGGGCACGTCGGGGAGCGGGAAGAACTCGTCGGCCATCTCGGCCAGCAGCGCGGGGCGCTCGGCCGCCCCGTCGCGCAGCGCCATGCGCCGCACCTTCTTGGACAGGTCGAGGTTGGCCTCGCCGATCGGGTCCAGCGTGCGCGGGAGCGCGGCCTCGCGGCGCTGCAGGTAGTCGATCACGTAGTCGAACGAGCGGACCACGTACTCGTGCACGGTGGCGTCGGTCAGCTCCCACCGCGACATCGTCAGGATCGTCCCGAAGATGTTCTGCCAGCGGTCGTTGTCCTGGAAGCGGATCAGCCCGCGGAAGATGCGGCGGTTGGTGCGGAACGAGAACAGCGTGCCCGACAGCACCTCGTCGAACAGCGCGTCGGCGGCCGAGTGGTCGTGCCCCGTCACCGCGTAGCGCGCCAGGCCGGTGTAGTCGTCGCCCATGTGCTGGTCCATCCGCGTTTCCCAGTACGAATGGCCCAGCCCCTTGGTGGACGAGGTGAGCAGCAGCTGCCGGGGGACGAAGAAGTTGTGCGCGATGGTGTCGGCGGCCAGGTGGGTGAGGTAGCCGATCCCCACGGCCTTGAGCCGGTCGGTGTTGGCGGCGGCTTCGATCTCTTCCCCCACGTGCCAGTGGTGGCAGTGGCGGCCCTCGGGCACGTACTTCTTGGCCAGCGAGATGTCGGCCGCCAGCGAGCCGTACACGAAGTCGTAGGGGTAGGCGGCCAGGACGGCGCGGATGGACTCGGGGAGGAGCTGCAGCGACTGCAGCACCTGCCAGCTCAGGTAGGCGTGCGTGCCCGGCCCCCAGGCGTAGAGGTGCGTGGGGGTGAGCGCCACCAGCAGCAGGGCCACTGCGGCGGCCGTCAGCAGTCCGCGCGTGCTTGGCTTCATTCCTCGCCCGTGTTGCGCGTGTGGCGCAGGGTGCCGCGCCTGCGCGCGCCGCCGGCCTTGCGGTCGCCCGTGCCACGCTCGCCGCCGCCGTTCTCGTCGCCGCCGTTCGCGCCGACCTTATCCAGCGCGCCCGCCAGCTCGTTCTTCGCCTCGGCCACGATGCGGCGCACCTCGTCGCGGAACTCGGCCATCAGCTCGCGGCCGGCGTCGATGGCGTCGTCGGCCACCTCGCCGGTGGCGGCGCGGCCGCGGTGCAGCCCGCGCGCCACCTGGCCCGCGCTCTTCCGCATCTTCTTGCGGTACGGCTTCAGCTCACGCATCAGCCGTTCCTTGGCGGTCTTCGGCGCGGGCTTCAGCAGCAGCGTGGTCCCGATCCCCAGCACCGCGCCCACCGCGAAGGCGGCGAGGAACTCGGTGGTATCCTGGCGTGCCATGGCGTAGCTCTCTGGTCAGCTGTCCGGTGGAAGGGCGCCGCTCACCCGCGGCGGCCGCGGCGCGGCGCGCGCGGGTCTTCCCTCTCGTCGTCTTCGTCCTCGTCGCCGAATTCGTCGTCGGCGAACCCGCCGAGGCCGGTGTCGCGCATCTCGGCGGCCACCACCTCGTCGTCGTCGATCTCGTCACCCTCGTCGTACACCTCTTCCAGCATCTGCAGCTCGCCGGTCTGGTAGCGGCCGAAGGTCTCGGCGCCGGCACGGATCCCGCGCAGCGTGGAGGCGCCGGTGATGAACAGCTGCTCGGCCTCTTCCTGCACCACGCCGATCAGGGCGTTGAACTCGCCCACGCGCTGCTCGGCCTGCGCGGCGGCGCCCTGCAGCCGTCCGGTGGCCGCGGTGACGCTGGCGCTCAGCTTCTCCACGTCCTTCTTCACCGTCTTGCTGACGAAGTTCACATTCTCGGTCACCGCCGTCACGTTGTGGATCGCGGGGGCGAGGTCGACCCTCAGCTTCTGCCCCTGCTCCTCCAGCTTCTTGATCAGCCCCTTGACCTTGAGCGCGGCGAAGAGGACGCCCAGCCCCACCACCAGCAGGGCGATGGCCAGCACGATCTGCGCGACCGCCGCGAACGCTTCCACGCCGTGCTGCCAGCCGGGCTTCTGCTGCACCACGTAGACGGTGTCGCGCACGGCCTGCGCCTGGAGGAGGAAAATGGTCAAGCGGCGATCCCCGTGTGGTGTGGCGGCGGCAAGGTCATTCGAACAGGTCCACGCCCAGCGTGCGGGCTCCCAGCTTGGGCACGATCATCGAGTGCATCCGCCCGGCGCGGCCGGCGGCGAGCGCGCGGCGGACGGCGTTCGCGACGCCGTCGGGCAGCCCGTCCAGCCCGCGCGGATCGCGGCGGTCCACGAAGGCCCGCAGCGCGTCGTCCAGCTTCTCGATACCGCCCGCGTCTTCCGCGATCCGCCGCACCGGGGCCGGCGCCGACCAGCCGCCCGCCAGCTCGGCGGCCTCGCTGGCCCACAGGTCGCCCAGCGGCAGCAGCGGCTCGGGCGGAAGGGGCGTGCCCAGCAGCAGCGCGGTCTTGTTGCCCGGGTGCGCGGCCAGGGCGCCGGGCACGAGCCGCGCCTTGAGCCGGCAGAGCTCGTGGCGCAGATCCTCGCCCGAAACCCCAGGCGCGAGGTGCAAGACGGATTCCACCTCCGCGTCGGTCGCGGTGACGCGGACGACGGCGTCGGCGTCGAGCGCGTCCGCCAGCACCCGCGCGGCGAACCGCGCTTCCGGCCCGCCGTCGTCCAGCAGGGCGATGCGCTGCGCGCCGCGGTCGTGCAGCGCCTGCCGCGCCACCGCGCCGATGATGGCGGCGATGCGCGTCTCGCGCGTGTGCGTCATCCTCCCTCCCCCAGCATGCGCCGGAGCTCGCGATACACCAGCCGCTGGTCGTCGTCGCGGGCGTGGGCGTAGGGCTGCCGCGCGCGGGCCACGGCGTTCAGGGAGAGGTCCACCGTCAGCCGGTCTTCCCCCAGGTCGTCGGCCTTCGCCAGCAGGTCGCCGCCGGGGCCCACGATCATCGACCCGCCGGCGTAGACGCACGGGCCCTCCGTCCCCACGCGGTTGGCGACCACCACGTAGACGCCGAGCGACACCGCGGCGGCACGGGCCAGGTGCTCCCACGCGGGCCAGCTGGCGAAGCGCCCGCCCGTCTCGCCACCCGCCCAGCTTCCGCGGCCCGCGGCGGCGGACTGCACCACGATCAGGTGCGCGCCGTCGGCCGCCAGGAGGTAGCCGAGCGCCGGGTGCCACAGGTCCTCGCACACCAGGATGCCGATGCGCCAGCCGCCGCCTGCGTCGTACGCCCGCACACGGTCGCCGCGGCCGAAATACCGGCCCTCGTCGAACATCCCGTACGTGGGCAGATACACCTTGCGGTGCCGGTGCAGCACGCGCCCGCCGCGCAGGTGCAGCGCGGCGTTGAACGGGACGAACGCCGCGTCGCGCTCGATCGCTCCCACGACCACGTCCGGCCCGCCCGCCAGCGCCGCGTACGGCTCGGGGGATTCGGGGATGGCGAGCGAGTGGACGCGGTCGCGCACGTCGTACCCCGTCACCGACAGCTCGGGCGTGACGATCAGATCCACGCTGTCCGCGGCCCCGTCCGCCTGTGCGCTGGCGATGCGGGTGAGGTTCGCATCCACGTCCCCGAGCGTCGGCGCGAACTGCTCCACGCGCAGGCGCAGCGTCTCGCCTAAGCCGTCCGTCACGCGCTCACCGAGCAGGGGATGGGGGAGAATTCCATCTGCCGACCGGTTAGCCCTGACGTCCCCGGATGTTCTCTCCGAGGCCTAGATGAAGGCGAATGAATTCGCGGCAACGACGGCCCGAAGTCCGCTTCGCGGACTCCCGCGCATGCATCTTCGCCGGCTGCGGACGGTTGTCGGGAGGCGGTCTTGGACACCACGGGTCGGGAGACGGGATCGCGGCGAAAACCCACGTGGAGCGGCGGTTGGGGACGCGGCGCGAGCGTCGTTCGTGGTGGCCGGGAGACGCGGGGCATCTTACGCCGGGCGCGAGAGGCGTGTCAAGCAAAGTACAGGCGCCGCCTGCATTCCCGGCCCGTTTTGCGCGGCGGCGATGCGGGCGCTAGGTTGCGCCTCTGACGGTCCATCCCCGTGAGACGGCCGGCGGCGAGGGCGCGCACGACTCTTGCTCCCCCGCCAGCCGTCCTTATGGAGAACCCGGCGCGCGTCGCCTCCGGTTGGAGGCTTCGTGCGTCACCACGTTTCGGTCCGGAGACCCGGAGTGCCCAAGTTCGTCGTCCAGGGTGGCAAGCGCCTGAACGGGACCATCCGCCCAGCCGGAAACAAGAACGCGGCCCTGCCCATGCTGGCCGCCACGCTGCTGACCGAAGAGGACGTGTTCCTGGAGAACGTCCCGCGGATCAAGGACGTGCTCACGCTGCTCGACCTGCTCGAGGCGCTGGGCGCCGAGACCGAGTGGGTGGGCGACAACGAGGTGCGCGTGCGCGCCGCCGACGTGGGCCACCAGCAGCTCGACGCCCAGGCGGCCGCCCGCATCCGCGCCAGCATCCTGCTCGCGGGGCCCATGCTGGCGCGTACCGGCGGGATGAACCTGCCGCCCCCAGGCGGCGACGTGATCGGCCGGCGGCGCGTCGACACGCACTTCCTGGCGTTCCAGAAGCTGGGCGCGCGCTTCGAGCACGACGCCGAGAGCTTCCGCGTGAAGGCCGAGCGGCTGCAGGGCGCCGACATGTTCCTGGACGAGCCCAGCGTGACGGGCACCGAGAACGCCGTGATGGCCGCCTCGCTCGCCAAGGGTGAGACGCGCATCCGCAACGCCGCCGCCGAGCCGCACGTCCAGGACCTCTGCCACATGCTGGTGGGGATGGGCGCGCAGATCGAGGGGATCGGCACGGGGACGCTGCGCATCCAGGGCGCCGACCGGCTGCGCGGCGGGCGCTACCGCGTGACCAGCGACCACATCGAGGTGGGCAGCTTCATCGGCCTGGCCGCGGTGACGAAGGGCGAGATCACCATCCAGGACGCGGCGCCGCAGCACCTGGACAGCATCCTGATCGGCTTCGACCGGCTGGGCGTGCGGGTGGAGATCCGCGGGGAAGACCTGTTCATCCCCGGCGATCAGGAGATGGTGGTGCACCAGGACATCGGCGGCCACATCCCCAAGGTGGACGACGGCCCGTGGCCGGCCTTCCCGGCCGACTGCACCTCCATCGCGCTGGTCACGGCCACGCAGTGCGAGGGCACGATCCTGATCCACGAGAAGATGTTCGAGAGCCGGATGTTTTTCGCCGACAAGCTGGTGGGGATGGGCGCGCGGCTGGTGCTGTGCGACCCGCACCGCGTGCTGGTGATCGGCCGCTCGCAGCTGCGCGGCGGCACGGTGGAGAGCCCCGACATCCGCGCCGGCATGGGGCTGCTGATCGCCGCGCTGGGCGCGCAGGGCGAGAGCCACATCTACAACATCGGCCAGATCGAGCGCGGCTACGAGCGCATCGACGACCGCCTGCGCGCCCTGGGCGCCGACATCGAGCGCGCCGACTCGCGCACCTGACGCCGGCTGTCCAGGAGGTCTTCAGGGCTCGCTCCCTTCACGGGGGCGAGCCCTTGTCGTTGGAAACACCCGGGATGGGTGTCAGCGGAGTCGATGTTTCTCCGCTGACTCCGTCGGAACCATGTCGTTTCAGGGATTGGGAGTCGCCACGGTCGGGCTCCGGTGTGGAAGGATGCGAGTGAACTCGCGGCTACAAGGGCACGCAGTCCGCCTTCGCGGACTTCAACTGCGGACGCGCGAGGTGCGTGCGCGTCACGGGAGTGCGGAACGCGCGTCTGGCCGTACCCTCCGTGCTCGCGGAGAGTGCGTCGCGCCGAGTCGCGCGGCGTTCTATCTTCGGCTCTTCGAAGATGCACTGCGAAGCCACACGGGGATGGGCGGATGACGATCGAATCGGGGGCGGGGTGGCAGCCGCTGGACATGCTGCTGGAGCTGCTCGACCTGGAGCGGCTGGAGCTGAACCTGTACCGCGGGCAGAACCGCGACATCGGCTCGGGGCGGCTGTTCGGCGGGCAGGTGCTGGCGCAGGCGCTGGTGGCTGCCGGGCGGACGGTGGAGGAGGGCCGCACCGCGCACTCGCTGCACGGCTACTTCGTGCTGCCCGGCGACGTGCACACCCCCGTCGTGTACCAGGTGGACCGGGTGCGCGACGGGAAGAGCTTCACCACCCGCCGGGTGCTGGCCATCCAGGAAGGCCGCGAGATCTTCACCGCCACCTGCTCGTTCCACATAGCCGAGGAGGGAGTCGACCACGGCGCGCCGCTGCCGCCCACCCCCGCGCCCGAGTCGCTGCCGGGCGAGCTGGAGCTGGTGCGTGCCATGGCCCACCGCATCCCCGAGCCCCTGCGCGACGTCTACACGCAGGACCGGCCGATCGACTTCCGCCCCGTGGCGCCGGTCGACCCCTTCGCGCCGGAGAAGCGAGACTCCGCGAAGCAGATGTGGTTTCGCGCCCACGGCCGCATGCCCAGCGACCCGCTGCTGCACCAGGCGGTGATGGCCTATGCGTCGGACTACGGGCTGCTGGGCACCGCGCTGCTGCCGCACGGGCTGTCGTTCATCATGCCCCACGTGCAGGCCGCATCGCTCGACCACGCGGTGTGGTTCCACCGCCCCTTCCGCGTGGACGACTGGCTGCTCTACGCCAGCGACGCCCCGGCCGCCGCCGGCGCCCGCGCCTTCACCCGCGGCACCCTGTTCACCCGCGACGGAACCGTGGTCGCCTCCACCGCCCAGGAGGGGCTGATCCGGCTGCGCGGCAAGGGCGGGTGACCGGCGGGTGACCGGCGGGTGTCCACACCGCGCGTGAAAGCGGCCACGGATGAGCACTGTCCAGAACCGCGTTCTCTTTGTATATTCGTTGCCGGTGCGAGCTCCTGGTTCAACCGGCTGAGCAAGGATCCGGCGCGTGGGCGGCAACCTCTTCGAGAAGCTCTACGACGCGGAGTGGGCCCACAAGAACTCGGTACAGGGTGACACCAGCATTCCGCTGGGCATCGTGGCGCTGATCGGCAGCGGGATCGTGGTTTTGCTGCGGGACTACGACGCGCGGGGCGGGGTCGACGACCGGATCTTCTGGGGCGCGCTGACGGCGGCGTGCGTGGCCTATGCGGTGGCCATCTACATGCTGGTGCGCTCCTTCCATGGGCACGTGTACCGGCACCTGCCGTTCCCGTCGGAGCTGAAGGAGTACCACGATGGCTTGCGGGCCCACTACGCGGCGCTGGGCACGCCGCTCCTCGCCGACCGCGAGTTCGAGGCGTTCCTCGAGCAGCGCTTGATCGACGCGACCGATCGCAACACGGAGAACAACCTGGAGCGTGCCGAGTACCTTCGGCAGGCGAACCGCGGGATCATCGTTGCGGTGATGGCTCTTACCTGCGCCTCTGTTCCGTATTCGCTGCACGAGCGCACGAAAGAGGCGGCGCCGCAGAAGCTCGAGATCACCAACCTCCAAACGGCCATGGCTCAGAACCCACGCCCTGCTCCCGGCACCCAGCGCCCCGTGCCGCCCAAGCCCAACCCGCCCGAGAACTTCGACGTGCGCATCGGCGTGCGGGCACCGCGTACGCGGTAGAAACTCGTGGTGTCAGGCGCTGCCTGTGGGGAAGCCTTCGCGCGCCGCCAGCGATGCCGGTGCGGGCGTGTGCCTCGACGGGCGCCCGATCCGAGTCGCGCCGGCGGCAGCCCCGGGTGGAAACGTCGCGCCGGTGCTTGCCAGAACCGGCCATCTGCGCTATTTTGCCATGCTGCCCCCAGAACGGGGGCAGCGCTTTTTTTCCACTCCTGCTCCGCGCAATCACCGGCGCGGGGCCACATGTCCAAAGGAAGGGTGAACTTTGAGGGACTACGAGATCGTGTACATCTTCCACCCGTCGCTCGAGGAGGAAGGTGTGACGCAGAAGCTCGACCGTTTCCACGGGCTGCTCACGGGCGACCGCGGCGGCAACGTGACCGAGGTGGACCACTGGGGCAAGCGCCAGATGGCGTACCCGGTGGAAGACCAGACCAGCGGCTATTACGTGGTGGCGCACTTCGCCGCCCCGTCGGAGGCGCTCCCCGAGTTCGAGCGCATCCTGAAGCTCGACGAGGAGCTGCTGCGCTACCTGGTGGTGGTGAACGAGGGCGACCTCGCGACCACGCCGGTGCCGCCTCAGCCCAAGCGTGACGAGGAGTCCGAAGAAGAAGGGGAGGAAGCCTGATGCGTCCCAGCCGCAAGGCGTGCCCGATCTGCGAGCTCGGCGCGCGTACCATCGATTACAAGGACGAGAAGACCCTGACGCGCTTCGTGACCGAGCGCGGCAAGATCCTTCCGCGGCGCATCAGCGGGATGTGCGCCCGGCACCAGCGGCAGGTGGGCACGGCTGTGAAGCGCGCGCGGTACATCGCGCTGCTGCCGTACATCGCCGGCTTCGAGACCTGAGGGGGGTGAACGATGCAAGTCATCCTTCGTGAGCGGATCGAGACGCTCGGCGACGCCGGCGAGATCGTCGACGTGAAGCCCGGCTACGGCCGCAACTACCTGATTCCGCAGGGTCTGGCCTACGAGGCCACCGACGCCAACAAGCGTCGCCTGCAGGCCGAGGGGGCCCGCAAGGCCGCCGCCGAGGCCGAGACGCTGGGCGAAGCGCAGAAGCGCGCCGCCAGCATCGAGGGGATCTCGCTGACCTTCCATGCCCGCGCCGGGCAGGAGGGCAAGCTGTTCGGTTCCATCACCTCGGCCGACATCGCCGAGAAGCTGGCCGAGCAGGGGGTCACCATCGACCGCCGCCAGATCGAGCTCGAGGAGCCGATCAAGGCGCTGGGCGTCACCAGCGTGCCCATCCGCCTGCACACCAGCGTGCGTCCCGAGGTGAAGGTGTGGGTGATCCAGGAGGACTGAGGTCTCCCTGGCTTCGCTCCCGGCTTTCTCGCGAAGGCGGCCCCGGTGCACGGGGCCGCCTTCCGCGTCTTCTGGCCGCCACGCGCGAGCGGATCCGAGCTGATCTGTTGCGGGAACGCGGCGGGAGGATGAGTTTGATCGCACCGGCGGGCAGAGCCGGCTCCCATTCGCCCGCGTTATCCCCTTCGACCGTGCGGGATCCGCATGCGACCCACTGTCCTGCTGTTCGCCATCGTGGGGATCGCGGTTGCCTCGGACGTGGCTGCCCAGGCGGAGGCGGACGTCGCGCCGGCGTGCGAGCGGCCGGCGGTGGAGACGCGATTCCACCGGCGCGCGGTGCTGCGCGGTGAGCTGGAGCGCTTCCGCCTGGAGCAGGAGCGGGTGCGCCGTTCGCTTCCGCGGCAGGGAACGGCGGAGCGTGACTCGGGGGTTGCGCGGTACCGCCGCGCGATGGCGGGGTACCGCAGGGCGTCCGTGAACGTCCACGGCCCCTGCCGGTGGATGCCCAACATGATCCTTTCGCTCACCGCCTCACCGGCCGAAGCTACGCCGGAGGGCGACGTGATCATGCTCGACGTGGTGTACTACTACACGGGCAGCCACGGCGGCGAGACGTCCATCGGCGCCATCACCCGGCTGAACGGGTGGTCGACGGGGCACTGGGCCTACCGGCCGGTCCTGCTCGCACAGGGCCTGCACACTGCCCGCATCAAACTGGCGTTGAACCGATCCTCGCCCGACACCTACCGCTCCGACGAAGTGGCGGTGAACATGTACGTGCACCGCGCGCAGAATTTCACGGAGCGTGTGTTTCCACTGGAGCACACCTGGCGGCGGAAGCGCTGACCCGCGCGGCCTTTCGTGCATCCCCCGCTGGTCCTTAACTTGCCCCCAACCCGCCCTCGACTGGTGGTGGGGGAGAAACCGTCGGAACGGAGAATCCATGAGCAACACCCCCGTGCAGCCGTCGTCGGTGGACATGCCGAAAGAGGTGGCCCGCGTGGTGGACCTGCTGTTCGACCGCAAGGCGCTGGACGTGACCCTGCTGGACCTGCGCGGCATCTCGTCGGCCACCGACTGGTTCATCGTGGCCACCGGCACCAGCGACACGCACGTGTCGGCGCTGTCGGACAGCGTGGTGGACGGCCTGAAGAAGGACGGCGTGCGCCCGCTGAACGTGGAGGGCGAGCGCGACGCACGCTGGATCCTGATCGACTACTTCGACTTCGTGGTGCACGTGTTCCACCCCACCGCGCGCGAGTTCTACCAGCTCGAACGCCTCTGGGGCGACGCGCCCACCCACGTGATGGCACCGCAGGCGGCGTAGACGCAGCCTGAGGGAACGCCGATACAGCTGTACCCGCTCGCAGTGGTTCATGCGAGCATGCGAGATCAATGGAAACGCGCCGAGCGCCGTGTCATGCGGCGCTCGGCGTGTTTTGTGGTGGAAGGCGTGGAGAACGCCGGTTCGTTCGACAAGAAGGGGTTGAGAGCGCCCTGTCGGTCATGCGGGGGCGTGGAGAGCGGCGCGTCGGTGGATGGGAGAGCGTGGCGAGCAGCGCGTCGGCGATGGAAAGCGGTGCGGGCGCCGCGCCAATCGCAATGCGGCAGGACGGGTCTCGTCGGGGAAAATGCGAGTGAACTCGCGGCTACAAGGGCACACAGTCCGCCTTCGCGGACTTCAACGGCAGGGGCGCGGGGCGCGTGCGTGGCACGGGTAGCGGAGCGCGCCACCGCGCTCGTGCGTTCACGCACCGGTCCGGCCGTGCCCGGCGTGCTCTCCGTGCGCCGTCGGTTCGTGCTCCATCCTTTCCTACTTCCGCACGTCCCTGTAACTTAGCGGGAATCTCCGCCCGTCCGTCCGGCCCCGAATCCCCGAGCCCATGACCGACCCGAACACGGCCACCGGCTTCTCCGGGCGCAGGCTGCCGCAGCCCACGTTCTTCGACCCCACGTTCGAGCGGCTGCCGTCGGCCGCCGCCTTCGACCCCGAGCGGCCGGGCCCCGTCCTGCTGCTGTTCGACCCGCGTGCCGACCGCGCCTGGGTGGCCGACTCGGCCATCGCGCTGGCCACGGGGTGGAACGCCTCGGGGCGCCGCACCGTGCTGGCCGACCTGTCGATCGAGGACCCGATCCTCCACGAGCGCGTGGGCGTGCCCAACCTCGACGGCGTGGTGGACCTGTTCCTCTACGGCGCGTCGCTGGCCCGCAGCGCGCGGCCGGTGCCCGGGCGCGGCTTCCTGCTGATCACCGCGGGAACGTACACCCCCGAGCCCGACGGCATCTTCCGCCACGCGCGGTGGGGGAAGATCGTGGAGGGATTCCGCGAGGCGCAGGCGTCGCTGCTGCTCTTCGTACCGCTGGACGCGCCGGGGCTCCCCGCGCTGTCGCAGTGGAGCGACGACGTGGTGCTGATGGGCGACCGGGACGACGAGGAGCTTCTCGAGTCGCTGGTGGCCCCCGGCTTCCGCGTGCGCGCGTGGCTCACGCCGCCCGCGCGCTCCGGTGCCGACGCGGGCCGCGGGATCCAGCCGATTCCCCCGGTCCGCACGGGCGCCGCCGGCGTGGACGCGGCGCGGCCGGTGGCGCCGAGCGTGCCGATCGCACCCGCGGCGCCGGCGGAGCGCTTTCCGCAGCCGGAGCCGGGTGGGTTCCAGCCCTGGCTCGCCCCGCCGCGCGAGGCGGCGGCGCCGCGCGGGCCCGAGCCGCTGCCGTCGGCGGGAGACGTGGCGCATGCGCCGGTGGCGTCGCTCCCCGCGCCCGAGCCCGAGTGGGAAGAGACCGTAATCCCCATCGAGCCGGCGGGGAAGCGGAAGAAGAAGACCATCCCCAAGGAGCGGAAGGTATCGCCGCTCCTCCTCGTGCTGCTGGTGCTGGCGCTGATGGCGGCCGCGATCGCCGCGGGGCTGCGCTTCCTCCCCGGGTTGCTGCAGGGGGGAACGGTCCCCGCGCCCGCGACCGGCGAGCGCCCGCAGGTTCCCGCGCCGCGCGCGGCCGCGCGCCCCACGGCGGCCGATGCCGGGACGCCGCGGCCGTACGCGGTGTACGTGAAGGCCTTTCACGGCGATGGCGGGCTGGAGGCCGCCCGCAAGCTCGCCGCCGACGTGCAGCGCCAGGTGTCGGGCACGCCGGCCTTCGTGTTCACCGAGGAGGAGGGCGGGGTGGCGTTCCACAAGGTGTACGCGGGGCTGCTGCAGGACACCGTGCAGGGCGCCGCGCTCCGCGCCGAGCTGGTGAAGCGCTCTCTGGCCGACACCGCCGGCGGCGGCGGCCCCGCGGCGCTGATCCAGGCACGGCCTTACGCCTTCGACCTGGGCGAGTACCCTACCCGCGCCGACGCCGAGAAGCGCGCCGACGAGCTGGCGCAGAGCGCCATCGACGCCTACACCACGCCGGTGCCGCAGAGCGACGGCACCGAGCGCTACCGGCTGTACGTGGGCGCGTTCGCCGACAGCGGCCGCGCGGTGCCCATGCAGCGCACGCTGGAAGCGTCGCGCCTCCCCGCGCGGCTGGTGCGCCGCGTGGGCCGGGCCCCCGCCACGCCGAAATGAAGCTCCGTTCCCTCCGCCTGCACGGCTTCAAGAGCTTTGCCGACCGCACGCTGATCGAGTTCCGCGACGGCGTGACCGCCATCGTGGGCAGCAACGGCTGCGGCAAGAGCAACACGGCCGACGCGGTGCGCTGGGTGCTGGGCGAGCAGCGCGCCTCGGCGCTGCGCGGGGGGAAGATGGAGGAGGTGATCTTCCAGGGCACGGTCAAGCGCCGCCCGCTCAACTACGCCGAGGTGTCGCTGGCGTTCAGCAACGAAGACGGCTCCATCCCCATCCCCCAGTCCGAGATCGAGATCGCGCGGAAGGTGTTCCGCGAGGGCGGCAGCGAGTACGCTCTGAACCGCGTGTCGTGCCGCCTGCGCGACATCCACGACCTGCTGCGCGACACGGGCCTGGGCTCCAACGCCTACTCGATCATCGAGATCGGGATGATCGACTCGATCCTCTCCGAGCGCGCCGAGGAGCGGCGGGCGATGTTCGAGGAAGCCGCGGGGATCGGCAAGTACAAGGACCGCCGCAAGGCCGCGCAGCGCCGGCTGGAGGGCGCCGAGGTCGACCTTTCGCGCCTGAACGACCTGGTGACGGAGGTCGAGTCCAAGGTGCGCGCCCTGGCCCGCCAGAAGCGCCGCGCCCAGCGTCACGCCGAGCTGCAGGCGCGCCGGCTGGACCTGGAGGTGGCGCTCACCCGCGCCGACCTGGACGAGCTCACCGCCGCGCTGGCGCAGGGCGCCGCGCGGCACGAGGCGCTGGAGCGCGACGAGCGCGACGCCCACACCGAGCGCACCACGGCCGAAGCCGTGCTGGAGGAGCGCCGCATCGAGGCCGCCGAGCTCACGCGGCGGCGCCAGGGCGCCTCCGCCAGGCTGGAGGACGTGCGGCAGCGCCTGGCCACGCGCGAGCGCGAGATCCTGCTGGCCGACGAGCGCCGCTCCAACGCCGAGCTGCGCATCCAGCAGCTGGTGCGCGAGCGCGGCGAGCTGGCGGGGCGGGCCACCGCGCTGGACGCGGACGCCGCCCGCCTGCGCGGCGAGCGTGAGACCGCGCTGGGGCGGCTGGACGGCGTGCGCGAGCGGCTGGAGGCGCGGGTGGAGGAGAACGACGTGCTGCGCGCCACCCTCAGCGCCCACCGCCAGGCCAGCGAGGCCGCCGCCGCCCGCAGCCGCGAGGTGGCGCGCGAGATCGCCGCGGCCGAAGGCGAGCGGGCCGCGTCGGAGCGCCGCAGGGCCGAGGCGCTGGCGCGGCTCTCCGGCCTGGGCGAGCAGGACGTGCAGCTGGGCAACGAGATCACCGTCCTGGGCCAGCAGACCGAGCTGTGGAGCGGGCAGGGGCTGTCGCTCCGGGAAAGGCTGGACGCCGCGGCCGACGCGGCCGAGGCCGGGCGCGAGGAGGCGCGGGCGCTGCGCGGGCGCGAGGCGCCGCTGCGCGATTCGCTGCGCGCGTCGGAAGACCGGGTGCAGCGCCTGGCCAGCCAGGTGGCCGCGCGCGAGGCGATGGAGAGCAGCTACGAGGGCTTCTCGCCCGCCGTGACGGCGATCATGGCCGAGCGCGAGCGCTTTCCCGGCGTGCTGGCCCCGCTGGCCGACTTCGTCCGCGCGACCACGGCGGAAGGGGCCACGGCTCAGGCGGTGGAGTCGTTCCTGGGCTCGCTGCTGCAGGCGCTGGTGGTCAAGGATTTGGCGGCCGCGCGGCTGGTGCGCCGCTGGTTCCGCCAGGAGTGGAGCGGCGGGGGCACGCTGCTGCTGCTGCCGCTGGACGCGCCCGGCGTGCGCGACGCCGCGGGCGGCGCGTCGGCCCACCGGCTGGGCGTTTCGGGGAGCGGGGCGGGGCAGGGGTGGGTGGAGATCTTCCTGGACGGGCTGGTGGTGGTCTCGGGCGAGGACGCGCTGGACGGGTTCAGTGCGGGGAGCCGGGTGGACGCGCTGGGCGACACGGTGGACGCGCGCGGGGTGATCCGCCTGGGGCAGCCCGCCGCGGGCGAGGGGATCCTGGCGCGGCGCGAGATGCTGGGGCGGCTCCGCAACCAGCTGGAGGACGCGGAGGTCGCGCGCGACCGGCTGCTGCTGGAGCGCGACGCGCTGGCCGAGCAGATCGCCCTCGCGGAAGAACGGGGCCGCGAGGCCGACGACGTGCGGCGGCGTTTCGAGGCCGAGCTTCGCCAGCTGGACGCCGACACCGCCGCGCACGGCCACCGCCGCGGCCGGCTGGAGCGCGAGCGCGAGCAGGTGGTGGCCTCCATCGCCGGCGCCCGGCGCGAGGCGGAGACCGCGGTGGGGCGGATGGCCGAGCTGGACGCGCGGCTGGAGCAGCTGCACGCGCTGGCGGCCGACGCACAGGGCGCCGCCACCCGCGAAGGCGCGGGGCTGGCCGAGCTGGACGCCCGCTGGGAAGCCGCCCGCGACGAGGAGAGCGAGCTGCGCGTGGCCGCCGCCCGCGCCGAGGGGGAGCTGCGCGAGGTGGAGCGCGCGCTGAACGACGCGGTGACCGGGGCCGACGCCGCCCGCGCTCGCTCCGCCACGCTGCAGGCCGAGGCCGACGAGCTGCTGCGCTCGCTGGAAGGGCTCTCCGGCATCCGCGACCGGGCCGGGGAAGACGTGGAGGAGCTCTTCCGCGAGCGCGACGGCTTCGCGGCCGAGGTGTCGAACCTGGACGCGCGGCTGGGCGAGCTGGAGGTGGAGGTGAACGGGGCCGACGAGCGCGCCCGCGTGCAGCGCCGCCGCGAGAGTGAGGCCGCCGAGGCGCGCCACCGGCTGGAGCTGGAGCGCGCCGAGCTGGAAAGCCGCCTGATCCGCGCGCGCGAGCGGCTGGAGGTGGAGTGGGCGCGGCCCTGGGAGGTGCTGGTGGAGGCGGCCAACGCGGTGGACGAGGGCGACGCCGAGGCATGGCGGGTCGAGCTGCGCGAGATCCACCAGCAGGTGGAGGCGCTGGGGCCCATCAACATGCTGGCCGTGCAGGAGCACGAGGAGGAGGACCGGCGCCTGCAGTTCCTGGTGGAGCAGCGCGACGACCTGACGAAGGCACGCGACGACCTGGCGGCGGCGATCAGGGCGATCAACAAGACGGCGCGCGAGGTGTTCATGAACACCTTCGACACCGTGCGCGAGAACTTCCACCGCACCTTCCAGTCGCTGTTCCTGGGCGGCGAGTGCGACGTGTGGCTGGCCGACCCCGACGACCCGCTGGAGAGCCCCATCGAGATCCACGCCAGCCCCCGCGGCAAGAAGACGCAGCGCATCCACCTCCTCTCCGGCGGCGAGCGGACGCTGACGGCCATGTCGCTGCTCTTCGCGATCTACCTGGTGAAGCCCAGCCCGTTCTGCCTCTTCGACGAGGTGGACGCGCCGCTCGACGAGTCGAACGTGGGCCGCTTCATCCAGCTGCTGAACGACTTCAAGGCGCAGACGCAGTTCATCGTCATCACCCACAACCCGCGCACCATGGAGGCGGCGGACTGGATCTACGGGGTGACGATGGAGGAGCCGGGCGTTTCGTCGATCGTGGGCGTGGAGCTGGAGGGCGCGTGGCCGTTCGGCGACCAGGTGGCGCCCGCCGCGAACTCGCTGAACTGATGGCGGGAGGGCAGGATTCGGCCGACTGTCGCACGCGCACGGTGTTGGTGTTGACGGGGCGCGACCACCGCGCGTGCGGATGAGCCTGTGGTCGGCCGGACCGTCGCACCGGGCGCGGTCGTCGCCCGTCCTCGGGGCGTTGTTCGTGGCCGCGGCCGCGTTCTGTCTGACGCCGTGGGCGTCGCCCGCGCTGGCGCTGGGGCTGGGCGCGGCGTTCGGGCTGGTGCTGGGGAACCCGTTCGCCTTGCGGAGCGCGGTCGCGGCGAAGTGGCTTCTCCAGGGCTCCGTCGTCTGCCTGGGGTTCGGGATGCCGCTGGCGGCAGTGGCGCGTGCGGGGGTGGCGGGCGTCGGCTACACCGTGGCGGGGATCGCGACGGCGCTGCTGCTGGGCACCCTTCTCGGAGGGTGGCTGCGGGTGGAGCGGCAGACGGCGTTCCTGGTGACCGCCGGCACGGCGATCTGCGGCGGGAGCGCCATCGCGGCCGTGGGCCCCGCGATCGGCGCGGCGGCTGAGTCGATGAGCGTGGCGCTGGCCACCGTCTTCGTGCTGAACGCGGTCGCGCTGTACCTCTTTCCGCCCATCGGCCACCTGCTCGGCCTTTCGCAGGGGCAGTTCGCCGTGTGGGCGGCCGTGGCCATCCACGACACCAGCTCGGTGGTGGGGGCGGCGTCGGCCTACGGGCCGCGGGCGCTGGAGATGGCCACCGTGCTCAAGCTGGCGCGGGCGCTGTGGATCGTTCCGCTCGCGCTGGGCGCTGCGGCGTGGCACCGGCGCCGGCGTGACGCCATCGCTGGCGCAGCGGAGGCGCCAGCCGAGCGGGTGGCGCCGCCGTGGTTCATCGGATTCTTCCTCCTCGCCGCGCTCGTCCGCACCCTCTTTCCCGCCGACGCAGTGCTCGTGCTGGACGCGCTGGCGCACGCCGGCCGCGTGGGGCTGGTGCTCACGCTCTTCCTGATCGGCGCCGGGCTGTCGCGGGCCACCCTGCGCGCCGTGGGCGTGCGCCCGCTGGTGCAGGGCTTCCTTCTCTGGCTGGCCATGGGCGGCCTGGCGCTGTTCGCGGTGTGGCGCTGGGTTCCCGCCTGACGGCCGGACGCCGCTTGCCACGACCGCGAACCGCGGGCATCGTTGTCTGCTAGCCGGTGGATGCCTCCCGGCCGCGACGAGCCCGCCCGTGCCACTCCGCGCCACTCCGCTGATGCGAGCCGGGCGATGTCGTCGTCCTCGAATCTTCAGGCACCTCGTCCAACCCGTGCCGATCCCATGATCCGCCCATCTCGCGCTCCGTCTGCCTCGGCTGCCGTGCTGGCCGCGGTGCTGCTGCTGCTCGTCCCCGTCGCGCTGGGCGCCCAGGCCGGCGGCCACGGGCACGCCGATCCCGCCGACACGGTGCCGCGGCTCGGCGAGATCGACTTTCCCACCTCCGCCACGCCCGCGGCGAACGCGGCCTTCGTGCGGGGGGTGCTGCTGCTGCACAACTTCCACTACGGCCCGGCCGCCGCGGCCTTCCGCCAGGCGCAACAGCTCGATCCGGCTGACGTGATGTCGTACTGGGGCGAGGCGATGACGTACACGCACCCGGTGTGGAACGAGCAGGACACCGCCGCCGCGCGCGCCGCCCTGGCCCGCCTCGCGCCCACGCGCGAGGCGCGGCTGGCGAAGGCGCAGACGCCGCGCGAGCGCGCGTGGTTGGAGACCGCCGAGATCCTCTACGGCGGCAACACCTCCAAGGCCGCGCGCGACACCGCGTTCAGCGCCGCGCTGGGCCGGATGCACGCCGAGCAGCCGGGCGACGTGGAGGCTGCGTCGTTCTACGCGCTGTCTCTCCTGGGCCTCAACCAGGGCGACCGCGACGTGCCGACCTACGAACGCGCCTCGCTGCTGGCCGATTCGCTCTTCCGCACGCACCCGCGGCATCCCGGCGCGGCGCACTACCTGATCCACGCGGTGGACGATCCGCAGCACGCGCGGCTGGGGCTGGACGCCGCGCGCGCCTACAGCGGGATCGCGCCGTCGGCCGGGCACGCGCTGCACATGACCTCGCACATCTTCGTGGCGATGGGGATGTGGGACGACGTGGTGCGCGCCAACGAACGGGCCATGGCCACGGCCGGGCGCGCGGTGGGCCACTCGGCGCAGTGGATGGTGTACGGCCTGCTGCAGCAGGGGCGCCGCCGCGAGGCCGCGCGCTGGCTCGACTCGATGGGCGTGGAGGCCAACAGCCCCGTCGAGCGCGTGCGCGCCGACAGCCGGATGCACCTGGGGATCACCGTCCCCGCGTACGTGGTGGAGACGCACCAGGGCGACGCGCCCGTGCTGCGGCTGCTGAGCGACACGATGACCGCGCCGGGTGCGTGGAGCGTGTACCCGGACGTCGGCCGCGCGCTGGCCGCCATCGAGCGGCGCGACCGCACGGCGGCCGATTCGTTCGTCGCGCGGGTCGCGGCGTACCGCGCGGAGAATGCGGGGCGCGCCGGTGCGGCGTCGATGCTGGGGAACGCGGAGGTGATGGAGAAGACGCTGCGCGCCCTGCTCCTGCGCGGCGAGGGCGAGGGCGACGCGGCGGTGGCGCTGCTGCGCGACGCCGCCGTGCAGGAAGCCGCGCTGCCGATGGACTTCGGCCCGCCGGTCACCATCAAGCCGCCGCGCGAGCTCGCAGGCGAGATGCTGCTGGAGATGGGGAAGCCGGCCGAGGCGCGCGCGGAGTTCCTCCTGGCGCTGGCCCGCACGCCGGGACGCAGCGCCGTGCTGCTGGGCCTCGCCCGCGCCGAGGCGGCGCTGGGCAACCGCAACGAAGCCGCGCGCCGCTACAACCAGCTCGCCGCCAACTGGCACCGCGCCGACCCCGACTGGCCGGCCCTCCACGAAGCGCGGGCCGGCAGCGCCGGCGCCCGCGCAGCCACGAAGATTCACGTCACGTTCTAAGATGACAATGAACAACGTCTTGCGAGGGGCTCTGCTCGTGCTCGCCGCTCTCCTCCCGATCTGCACGGCCCTCCCCGCGCGTGCGCAATCGTGTGCTGGTGGAGCGGAGGTGCCGCGCCCCGGCCTGGTGGGCGTGCTGCACCGCGGCGGGTTCAGCGGAGTGCTGGACGACTCTGCGTCCATCCGCTTCGCGGGGTGCCTGAAGGAGCCCCGCGAGGAGCTGAGCGTCTACTACTACGAGCGCGTGTCGGGCGGCGCTCGCCGTATGACCGCGCGGCTCATCGTCCTCTCGAATGTCACGGGGTACCTCGGCATGTACGCCGTGTCGGGGCCACCGAGCGCGGTGAACGGGAACCAGGTCGTATTCCCGGTGCCGGAGCACCAGGGGAACGTGATCACGCTGCGGGATGGAAAGTTTCCCCGCAGGGTGCTCGTCGATGGGGAGCTTCGCGACTTCTTCAAGTGAGCTCGAGCTGAGGAAAACAAACGGGCGGCCACGACCTTTCGTGGCTGCCCGTTTTCTTTGCGAGTCCATGCTGCCGAAGACGCTTCGATCGCATCCCGCTCCAGCTTCATCGCTGCTCGGGTCGCGAGCCGGCGGTGGTGTTGAGCGTGGCCGCGAAGTCGAGCGGCTTCTCCATCGTCGGGTTCGCGTTGTAAGCGGCCGACTGCCCCGGCGGGATGCTCAGGTAGCGCCACTGGTCGGCGCAGAACGCGTGCGCCAGGTAGACGATCTGGCCCACGTGATACGCCGCGTGCGTCATCGAGCGGTGCAGCGCCTCGTGCACGGTGAGCGCCTGGCCGCGGATGCGGACGTGGTGGAAGAGGTGGTCGTCGTGGAGGGTGGCGAGCGTGGCGAACAGCACGTCCCACCCGTCGGCCCACTTGGCCATCAGCTTCGCGCGCGAGACCGAGCGCGCCGCGAACTCCTCCTCGCGCTGCCGCCACGGCTTCTCGCCGTCGTCGTCCAGGAAGTCGGTGAAGCGCGACTTCAGGTTCCCCGACAGGTGCCAGCAGATGATCGCCAGCGAGTTCCCGTCCGCCGGCCCCGGCGCCGAAAGCAGCTCCTCCGGCACCTGCTCGAGCGCTGCCTCGCCCATCGTCCTGTAGCGGCGATACTCCGCCTCGATCGACCTGATCAGAGCTTCCATCGCGCGATCTCCCAGTTGGCAGGATCCATCCCGTACGACGGGGTCAGTAGCCCTCGTACGCCTTCTTGAGGCTGCCGTCCACGAACAGCCGGTACGTCTGTGGGCGGAAGCCGGCGAAGAAGCGTGGGAAGTGGTGTTCGATCGCCACCTGATGCGGCGTGCCCGTGCCGGTGGTGAACTCGTACCGTTTCACCTTGCGGTCGTCGAGATGCGTGGACGGCATGAACGGACTCGTGGCGCCCACGGTCTGGCCATCGGCGGTGATGCGCATCGTGCCCGTGAACGCGTTGCGGCGGAACACGATGCGGACGGGTGGCTGACCGCCGATCTCGAAGTCGAACTTCATGTTCCGTTCTGCTGAATCGCAGGAAAGGCTACGAAAGACGCCGTGGTGGATCGAGCCGGCTTACGCCGCCGACCCGACCAGATCCTCCCGCAACCCCCGCAGCAGGTCTGCCAGGATCAGCTGCGGGTTGACGTTGCCCTGCGCCATGTCGTGCGCCTCCTGCACGCGCAGGATGGCGCGGGTCACGCCTTCGGGCCGCACGCGGGCCTTCTTGACGATCGAGCCGAGCAGCGCCGCGTCGTCGGTGTAGGCGGTTTGCTCGGGGGCGCCGGCGGCCACGGCCATCAGGTCGCGCAGCCACAGCGACAGCGCCTGGAGGCCGGCGCTGAAGTCGCCGCGCGCGCCGCTGGGCGCCACCGCGTTGGCCGCCGCCAGCCGGTCGGCGGGGGATTGAGACGTCGCTGCGATCAGCAGGTTGCGCGCGGTCTCGCGCTGCTTCTGCAGCACGCCCGAGCCGCCGCTGGTGGGCAGCAGCCGCAGCGCCCGGCCGATGGCGCCCTCGGACACCTGCGCGAGCGATTCGGCCTCGGCGGGCTTCATCTTCTTCTCGCGGACGAGGAAGTCGGCCACCTCGCCCTGCGCCAGCCGCATCACGCGCACCGGCAGCACCCGCGAGCGGATGGTGGGGAGCAGCGCGCCGGGGTTGCTCGACGTCAGGATGAGCGTGGTGTCGGCCGGCGGCTCTTCCAGCAGCTTGAGGAAGGCGTTGGCGGCCTCGGGGCTGCTCTCCTGCGGCACCATCGCCTCGGCATCGCCCACCACGAACACCTTGCGCGTGCCCATGGCGGGGCGCACGCCGGCCAGCCGCTGGAGGTTCTGGATCATCCCCATGAAGTAGGCCGGCGCCTTGTCGAACGCGGGGACGTGGAAAGGGTCGGTGCGGCGCGCCAGCAGCTCGGCCCAGCGCGCCTCCTCCAGCTTCTCGCGCAGCTTCTCGGGGGTGGACGCGTCGGGGCGGGGGAGGGGGAAGAACCAGTTGACGTCGGGGTGCTCCAGCCGCTCCACGAACTTGCACGCGCGGCATTCGCCGCACGCCTCGCCGTCGGCGCGCGGGTCGTCGCACAGGATCAGCTGCGCCAGCCACATCGCCAGCCGCTCCTTGCCCACGCCGGCCGGCCCGTGGATCAGCAGCGACTGCGGCAGGTTCCCGGCGCGCAGCGCGGTGCGCAGCTTGGCGCGCACGTCGGCGTGGCCGTAGACGGGAGGCAGCGGCATCAGGCGAGCCTCCGGAACGGAGACGACGGGGACGACGGGGACGACGGGGACGACGGGGACGACGGGGACGACGGGGACGACGGGGACGACGGGGACGACGGGGACGCGGACGATGCGTGGCGGGTGGACGCCGCGCGGGCCCCCACCCCCGGCTCGCCGAGGCTCGCCGACCCCTCCCCCAAAACAGCCTGGGGGAGGGGTGAGCTCAGCGCAGAGCAAGCTTCAACGCGCAGTCCCGGCCCCGTCGACGGAGGCCCCCCCCTCTCCCGCGAAGCGGGGGAGGGGGCCGGGGGGAGGGGGCCAGCCGCGCCCTCGACACCCTCTGCCAGACGCATCCACCTCCACGCAAAACTCCCCCTCCCCCACGCTGTCGTGGGAAAGGGGGTCGTGGCGAGAGAGCCCCGCGGGGCCCTCTCCAGGATCGACTCGATTGCCGGCGTTTCGCTCGTCCGTTCCATCCGCACGAATCTACGCCGTCACCGTCCGCGCAGCCACGCCAGCGGGTCCACCGCCTCGCCGCCCGGGGTGCGGATCTGGAACTCCACGTGCGCGCCCTCGGGGGTCGATTCGCCGCCCACGGTGCCGATCACCTGGCCCTTGGTGACCGTCGCCCCCTGCTGCACCTGCACCTCCTTGAGATACAGGTACAGCGAGTAGTAGCCGCCGCCGTGGCTCACCACCACGGTCGGGCCGTAGCCTTCGAACGGCGCCGCCATCTCCACCCGGCCGCCCTCCACCGCGCGCACCGGCGACCCCGCCGCCGCGGCGATGCCGATCCCGTTGTAGCGGATCGCCGTCCCGTTCGTCTGCAGCGCGCGGCCGAAGCGGTACACCAGGCTGCCCTGCGCGGGCCAGCCCAGGTTGCCCATCGACGCGGTGCTCACCGTGGGCGCGGCGCGCGGCGCCACCCGCGTGGGCGCGGGCGCCGGCGCGGGGCGGCCGGCGGCGCGGGCGGCCACGCGCTCGCGCTCGGCGCTGGCCAGGCGGTCGCGCTCGCGGCGCTCCTCCTCGCGGCGGCGGGCCTCCATGGTGGCCATCAGGCTGGTGAGCCGGCGCTCGTCGCGCAGCAGCTCGTCGATGCGCTGCACCGCCGAGCGCTCGTGCACCCGCAGCGTGCTGAGCGTGCTGGTGCGCTGGGCGGCCATGTCGCCCAGCTGCGCGTGCTCCTGGCTGCGCTCGTTCTGCAGGTACTGCAGGTCGGTGAAGCTGCGCCGCAGCTCCTGCTCGCGGATCTGCAGCTGGTGCTGCAGCGCGCTCACGTCGCCCACCAGCTCGCGGTCGCGGCGGGCCACCAGGAACAGGTACTTGTAGCGGTTCAGCAGGTCGCCGAACGAGTGCGCGGTGAGCAGCGCCTCCTGCGTCTGCAGCGTGCCGCGCTTGTAGATGTCGCGCAGGCGCCGGTTGAGCAGCGCCTTCTTCTGCGCCAGCTCGTCCTGCGTGCGCAGCAGCTCGCCGGTGGTCTCCTCGATCTTCCGCTCGGTCTCCGTCATCTGGAAGTTGAGCTCGCGCAGCAGCGACGCGCTCACCTCGCGCTGGCGCTGGATGTTGCGGATCTCGGTGGACACGTCGTGCACGCGGCTGCGCACCCCCGCCAGCTCGCGGCGCAATTCGCTGCGTTCGGCGCGGATCTCCTGCAGCCGCCGCTGGCTCTCCGAGATCTGCCGGTCGGGCGAGCGTCCTCGCCCCTGCTGCGCCACCGCCGCCAGCGGGAGCGCCGCGGCCAGCGCCAGGGCCAGCGACGCGCGAACCCCCCGCCGCATGCTCAGACCGCCTCCAGGTGCCGGCGCACCGCCACCATGCTGCTCACGAAGCCGAACACGGTGCCCACCACCACCACCAGCACCATCCACTCGCCGGGGATCATCTCGATCTGGAAGATGTTGGCGCTCAGGATGCGGTACGAGCCCCAGGTGAGCGCCGCGGCCAGCGCGCCGCCCAGCAGCCCCGTCATGATCCCCTCCAGCAGGAAGGGGCGCTGCACGAAGCCGTCAGTGGCGCCCACCAGCCGCATGATGCTGATCTCCTCGCGCCGCGCGAACACCGCGATCCGCACCGCCGTGGCGATGATGATAGCCGCCACCAGCGCGAACGCCGCGCCGATCATGGTGGCCGCGCCGCCCGCCAGGCGGCGGATCTGGTAGATCTTCTCCAGCCACTCGCGCCCGTAGCGCACGTCCTCCACGAACGGGTAGGCCTTGATCCGCTCGGCCACCCGCTTCACCGCCTCGGGGGTGCGGCTGCCGGGCTTCATCCGCACTTCCAGCGACGCCGGAAGCGGGTTGTTGTCCAGGTCGGCGAACACGTCGTGGAACTCCTGCATCTCGGCCATGGCGGTGGCCAGCGCGTCGGTCTTGGTCACGTAGCGCAGGTCCAGCACCCCTGGCAGCCCGCGCACCTCCTGCTGCGCCAGCTCCAGCTGCGCCGGCGTGGTGGCGTCGTCCAGGTAGGCCACGATCTCCACCTTCTCCTCCACCTTCTCGATCGCCCGCCCGATGTTCCACGCCGTCAGGCCGAACAGGCCGATCACGAACAGCGAGAAGCCGATGGCGACGACGGACAGGAAGGCCAGCAGCGGGCTGCGGCGGAAGGCGGCCAGCGCCTCGCGAAGCGAATAGGGCACGGCTCAGCCCTCCCGCGGGTCGTAGATGCCGATGGCGATCTGCCCGTCGCCGCCCACCACCGACGCGGGGGCGGACGTGTGCAGCGGCGCGGAGTGGGGCGCGGCCGCCGGCGCGGCGGCCTTGCTGTCGTACACCACCTGCCCCTGCGCCAGCTCGATCACCCGGTACTCGGGGTGCGCGCGGACGAGATCGAGGTCGTGCGTGGCCATCAGCACCGTCATCCCCAGCGAGTTGATCTCGCGGAACAGGTCGAAGATGCCGCGGGCGGCCCACTCGTCCAGGTTGCCGGTGGGCTCGTCGGCCAGCAGCACCAGCGGCTCGTTGGCCAGGGCGCGCGCCACGGCCACCCGCTGCCGCTCGCCCCCCGACAGCTCGTCGGGGAAGCTCTGCGCCTTGTGGCTGAGCCCCACCTGCGTGAGCACGCGGTTCACGCGCTGGGCGATGGCCGTGCGCTTGACCCCCGTCACCTCCAGGGCGAACGCCACGTTCTGCTCGGCCGTGCGGTCACGCAGCAGGCGGAAGTCCTGGAACACCACGCCCAGCTTGCGGCGCAGCAGGGGGATCTCGCGGCGGCGGATGGTCTTGGACGAGAAGCCCGACACGCGCACCTCGCCGGCGCTGGGCGCCTCGGCCATCTGCAGCAGGCGCATGACGGTGCTCTTCCCCGCGCCCGAATGGCCGGTGACGAACGCCAGCTCGCCCTTCTGAACGTGGAACGACACGTCCTTCAGGGCCGCGCCGGAGCGGGGATACTCCTTGTAGACCGACGTGAGCTTGATCACGCTGACACGCAAGACCGCGGAGGGAACGGCTGAGGTGGCGGAATGGCGAAACTTAATCGCGTTGCGCCCGGGTGTCAAAGCAATGCGGTGCTTGCACTTCTCTGGCATCGGCCGATCGGCGCCGGCTGCTGCGCCACGGCGGAGCAGAACGACGGAACGTCGGGTCGAGGGCGTGTCCCTCCGCTGCGCTCCGGGCCGGGCTGCGCGCGCGGTAGGCAACGATACCGCCGTTGCCAACCGCGCCGGGCCCACGGCGGCCCGCCCCCGCATCGTCTCGGCACACGCGACCGGGCAGGCGGGCCACCGCGTTCCCGGCACTCCGGGCGCGCATCCCTCACGCGACGGCCCGTCCGGGGGGGCATGCAGCGTTCACCCCGCCGCCAGCATCGCTCTACGGCGCCCGCGTCTCCACCACCACGATCGACGCCCTCCGCGGCGCCGGCAGCCCGTCGGTGCGGCCGACGAAGTAGCGCTCGGCCAGCAGCGGCGCGGCCACGAACTCCCAGGGCGGGAAGCCGAGCTCGCGGAAACGGGCCTCGAGCTGCTCGTGGCCGATGCGCGTGCGCCACGGCTCGCCCATCGCCGCCGCGCGGTCCGCCAGCACGTCTTCGTCTCCCGGCGCGGGCGGTCGGGCATAGGTGAACACCAGCTCGCTCCCGGGCGCAAGCGAGCGGCACCAGGCGAAGACCGCGTCCACCGCACCGTGCGCCAGGTACATCGTCACGCCCAGCATCGAGACGAATGCAGGCCGGCCGGGGTCGAAGCCCGCGGCGTCCAGCGCCTGGGCCGGGGGAACGGTGTCCAGGTCGCACCCCGCGTACCGCACGTTGGGCGGTGTCTCGATGCCCGACGCCTCCAGCCGTTCGCGCTTGTGCTGCTGGCTGGCGGGGTGATCCACCTCGAAGATCATCGCGTCTCGCGTCCACGCCGGCTGCCGGTACGCGAAGGTGTCGAGCCCCGCGCCGAGCGCCACGAACTGACGTACCCCGCGCGCGGCCGCGTCGCGGAAGCGGTCTTCGGCGTAGCGGCTGCGCACCACCACGTGCGAGCGCAGCGCCCGCGCCCCCGGGTCGTGCAGCCGCAGGTCGGCGCGGATGAGGTCGAGCATCGCGGCGTCGAAGAGCCGGGGCGAGACGGGATCGTCCAGGATCTTCGGCTCGCCGTCGATCAGCATGTGCGCGGCGCGCAGCACTGCCACGCCCACCGCGGTGCCGCTCGCTTCGCGCGGCGGCCGTGCCGCATCGGGTCGATCCATCGCCGTCCATTGGTGGTGGTGCCGCGGCGCGATGGTGGGATCGTCCAGCCGGTCGTGGTCGAGGTGTGGGGCGTGCTCAGCCCCGGCTTCGCATCCGCCCGGCGAGGCGGACGGCCAGCAGCGTCGCCTCCTTCATCGACCCCGCGTCGGCCAGCCCCTTGCCGGCGATGCCGATGGCGGTGCCGTGGTCGGGGCTGGTGCGAGGGAAGGGAAGGCCCAGCGTCACGTTCACCCCGCTCCCGAACGCGGCGGTCTTGAACGCCGCCATCCCCACGTCGTGGTAGGGCGCGATCACCGCGTCGAACTCGCCGCGGACGGCGCGGGTGAACACCGTGTCGGCGGGGATCGGTCCCGCCGCGTCCACTCCGCGCCGCCGCAGCTCCTCCAGCGCGGGCGCCACGATGCGCGCCTCCTCGTCGCCGAACAGACCGCCGTCGCCCGCGTGCGGGTTGACGGCGCAGAGCGCCACGCGGGGCGCGGGGATCGACCACGAGTCACGCAGCGCGCGCCAGGTCATCTCCGCCTGCCCCACCAGCAGCTCGGCCGAGAGCGCGGCGGGCACGTCGCGCAGCGCCAGGTGCGTGGTCGCGAGCACCACGCGCAGCGGGCCGCCCAGCGCGGTGCGCTCGGCGGCCATCATCATCACCACCTGGGGCACGCCGGCCAGGTCGCCCAGCATCTCGGTGTGGCCCGGGTAGTTCCATCCCCCGAGGTGGAAGGCGTGCTTGTCGATGGGCGCGGTGACGATGGCGTCCACCTCGCCGCGCATGGCCATCTCCACCGCCAGCCGGATCGCCTCGCCGGCGATGCGCCCCGCCGCCGCCTCGCCCTCGTCCGCCGTCCACCGCCCGGCCGACGCGTCGCCGGGCGCGCGCAGCAGCGACTCGGGCCCCACGCGAACGAACGAGGCCGCGCCGGCGACCTGGGGGTCGGCCAGCGCGGCCTCGGCCACCTCGGGCCCGATCCCCCGCGGGTCGCCCAGCGTCACCGCGATGCGCGGCTTGCGTCCATCCACACTCACGTCTGCCATGATCCACGTCTGCCGAGAATGCGATCGGTCCCCCCCAACCTTCGAAACAGCAAGGGGTCACGCAGTTGCCGTACTCGTCGAGCGAAGATCCAGGGGAACGCGGTCAGAAGTCGTCGCGCACCCGCTCCTCGCGGATCACCCGGTACAGCTCCCTGGCCTTCTGCTTGGACGTGCTCTTCCCCGGCGTCTCCAGCAGCTCCATCTCCAGCGTTCGCGACGGGTAGCGGATCTCGACCCGCCGGCCCACCGGCACCGTGTCGCTCGCCTTCGCCTTCTTCCCGTCGACAGAAACGGCGCCCGAGTCGCACGCGGCCTTGGCCTCGCTGCGGCTCTTGGTGAGGCAGAGGCGGTGCAGCAGCACGTCCACCCGCAGCGCCTCGTCGCTCACAGGCGCAGGCTCACGGCGGTCACCTGGCGCAGCTCGGCCAGCAGCCGCTCCACCTGCTTGTTCTGCACCAGCCGGTCGCGCACCTGGTCGTGCACGTCGGCCAGCGTGTACTCGCCGCCCGCGCGCCGGTCGTTCACCCGCGCCACCACGAAGCCGGGGTTGCCGTTCTCGCTCACCTGGAAGGGGCCGACGACCGTGCCCGTGCCGGTGGTGCCCAGCCCGGCCGCGTACTCGGGCGGCAGGCGCTCGGGAAGGACGTCGCGCAGGTTGCGCTGCTCCACCGGCGTGTTGGTGCGCGCCCCCAGCTCGGCGATCGAGGCGCCGCCGCGGATGGCGGTGGCGATCGAGTCGGCCCGCTGCCGGGCGGCGGCCACGTCGGCCTCGGTGATCTCGGGGCGGATCAGGATGTGGCGCGCCTGGCGCTCGGCGCCGCGCACCTTCGCCAGCTTGATGATGTGGTAGCCGTACTCGGTCTTCACCACCGGGCTCACGTCGCCCGGGCGCAGCGCGTACGCCATCGTCTCGAAGGGCCGCACCATCTGCCCCTGCCGGAACCAGCCCAGCATCCCGCCCTGCGGGGCGCTCGGGTCCTGCGACTCGCGCCGCGCGATCGTCTCGAAGTCGCCGCCGCGGCGGATCTCGGCCAGCAGCGCCTCGGCCTTGCGCCGCGCGCGGGCGTCGGCCGAGTCGGTGGGCTGCGGCTTCACGATCACCTGCTGGAACGACACCGTGGCCGGCCGCTGCCCCAGCTGCGCCTTCTGGGTCTCGAAGTACTGCTGGATCTCGGCCTCGCTCACCGGCGGCATCGACATCTTGCCCACCCGGTCGCGCACGAAGCGCTGGATCTGCGTCTGGTCGGTGTACTGCTGGGTCAGCGTCCGGCGGTACTCGTCCAGCGTGCGCCCGCTCTGCGCCAGCGCCTGCTCGAACGCCGCGGGGGTGGGGAACTGCGACTGCACGCGGTTGATCTGGCTCTCCACCGACGCGGCCACCTCCACCGGCGGCACCTCGGTGCCGGCGCGGCGCGCGGCCTCCAGCAGCAGCAGGTCGTCCACGCGCCGGTTCATCACCTCGCGCAGCATCTGCGTGCGGGCGGCCGGGTCGGTGGGCACCGTCTGCCCCTGGGCCTGCATGCTCTCCAGCTCCAGCATCAGGTCGGAGTACAGCACCGAGGTGTCGCCCACGGTGGCCACCACCCGGTCCCACACCTGGGAGCCGGGCTGCGCGGCGGCGGTGGGCTGCTGCGCGGCGGCCGCGGCGGGGACGGCCAGCAGCGCGGCCAGGGCGAGCGCGTTCAGGGCACGCATAGCTACGGGGAACACGGGGAAACAGTGAACGCGGCCCGCCAGGCGGGCCGCGGCGGGGCGCGCACGTCACGCGCCCAGGGTGCTAGATACGCCACGAGGCGCGGCGGGGTTCCCGCCGCGCCTCGTGTGGACATTTCCGGCCGTGCGGCCCTACGGGTTGGCGCCCGTGGCCGGTGCGGCCGGTGCCGGCGCCGGGGCGGGGGCCGGCGCGGCCTGCGGCTGCTGCTGCGGCGGCATCTGCGGCATCGGCTGCGCGCCCGGCTGCCCGCCGGCCGGCGGGGCCACCTGCGGCTGCGTGGCGCGGATCGAGCGGACCTTCTCCAGCACCCGGGGGATCGAGCCCTCGTTGAAGGTGCCGCCGTAGATCCCGCGCAGCTGCAGCCCCAGCGGCCCCAGCGACGGCATCTGCCGCTGCCCCGCCACCGCCTGCTTCAGCAGCTCGTTCACCTGCTGCTCGATGACGGCATTCCCCGCGGCCCCCTTGGGCGCGCGGCGCTGGGCGATCCCCGACATCTGCACCGCCTGCAGGATGAGCTGGCGGGCCTGCTCGCGCATCTGCTGCTGGTCCTGCGGCGACACCCGGATCCCGCGCTTGGCCGCCTCGGCCAGGAGCAGCTTCTTCTGGGTCTGCTGCTTCAGGAAGTCGTTGAGGATGCTGTCGGGGGCGGCATTGATCTGCTGCAGGGCCTCGGGCGGAACGGCGCCGAGGAACTGCTTGAAGTCGCCCGCCGTGTAGCGGCCGCCCGTGAACGTGACCAGCGCACGGCTGGCCGCGCGGCCGCGCAGCGGCTCGGGGCCGGCCTTGGCCAGGTCGCGCACCTGCTTCGGCGCGTCACCCTCCACCTTCAGGGCGGCGGCGGTGCTCAGCGAGTCCACGAAGCGCTTGGCCGCCATCTGCTGCGAGCGCTGCACCAGGAACTGGCGGAACTGCTCCTTGTCGGCGCCCAGCTCCTTCTGGCGGCGGTCCTCCACCTTGATCACGTGCCAGCCGAAGGCGGTCTCCACCACCGGGCTGATCTGGCCGGGCTGCAGCTTGAAGGCCGCCTCGTCGAACTGCGGCACCATGGCGCCGTGGGCGAAGTAGCCCAGGTCGCCGCCCTGGTCCTTGCTGGTGTCCTGGCTGTAGCGCCGGGCCAGCTCGGCGAAGTCGGCGCCGGCGGCCGCCTGCTGGCGGATGCTCTCGGCCTGGCGCTTCACGCTGTCGCGCTGCGCGGGGGTGGCGTCCGTGGGCGGCTTGAGCAGGATGTGGCGGGCGCGCACCTCGAGGCCCGGGCCCTGCTCCTGCCACTGCTGCGCCAGCTGCGCGTCGGTGAAGGCGGTGTCCACCCGCACCGCGCGCTCCATCAGCTGGTTCAGCACCATCCCCTCGCGCTGGTCCTGGGTCAGCTTGTCCAGGTCGAGCACGGCCAGCGTGGTGTCCTCGGCATAGGCGGTGGCCAGCAGCGCGTAGTCGATCCAGCGGTCGGCCAGCTGCCGCACCACGTTCGAGTCGGGCTGGATGCCGGGGTTGGCCGCGATCAGCGCGGCCGTCTCGTCCACCTTCAGCTCCTTGCCGGCCGCGCGGGCCACCTCGTCGCCGTGCGCGTTGAGCGCCTTTCCAAAGCTGTTGCAGCCGGTCACCAGGGGTGCCGCGGCCAGAAGCATGGCCCAGCGGGACAACTTCATCGATCGTCTCCGGTTCGTCGTGTTTGTGCCGGCGTCGATCGCCGGGCGATGATGGTCTCGTGTGGGACCCTGCACTGCCAGAACTGCCATACGGATGTGTGAGGGCGCCGGTACGCTCGTGCGCCTTCGGCCCGCCGCGGCCTCAGGCCGCCACCGCGGGATCGGCCGCCAGGTCGCGGAGCGCGGCGACGATGGTGGTGATGATGGGCTCGGTGCCGTGCCGCGTGAGGGTGAGCGACAGCGGCAGCGGGCGCCGCACGTCCACCTCGAACTGCCAGCGGCCCAGCACCTTCTGCATCGGCGACATGCGCGGCACCACGCCGGTGCGGAAGTTCAGGCGCACGTCCCAGGGGCGCACCAGGATGCGCTCGATCCCCAGCTCGCCGCCCACCAGTCGCAGCGCCTGCGTGGCCAGCATCGCCTCCACCTCCAGCGGGAGCGGGCCGTAGCGGTCGCGCAGCTCGCGGCGCAGCGCCTCCACCCCGTCGGCGCTCTCCTCGCGCGCCAGGCGGCGGTAGAAGTGGAGCTTCTGCGCCTCGTCGGGCACGTAGGCGTCGGGGATCAGCGCGGCGCCGTCCACGCTCACCTCGGCCAGCCCCTTCTGCGGGCGCTTGCCGTCGCCCTTCAGCTGCTTGATGGCGTCTTCCAGCAGCCGCAGGTAGGTGTCGAGCCCCACCGCGTGCACGAAGCCGCTCTGCTCGGCGCCCAGGATGTTACCCGCCCCGCGCAGCTCCAGGTCCTTGAGCGCGATGCGGTAGCCGCTCCCGAGCTCGGTGTAGTGCTCCAGCACGCGCAGGCGCTTCTCGGCGTCTTCCTGCACCTCGTCGGGGATCAGCAGGTAGCAGAAGGCGCGGTGGTGGCTGCGCCCCACCCGCCCGCGGATCTGGTACAGCTGGCTCAGCCCGAACTGGTCGGCGCGGTTGACGATCAGCGTGTTGGCGCGCGGCACGTCCAGCCCGCTCTCGATGATCGCCGTCGCGACCAGGATGTCGAGGTCGGCGTCCAGGAAGCGCGTCATCACGTCTTCCAGCTCCTTCTCGCGCATCTGGCCGTGCGCCATCCCGATCGCCGCGTCGGGAACCAGGCGCTGCACCTTCTGCACGACCGCGCCGATCGTCTCCACCCGGTTGTGGACGAAGAAGACCTGCCCGCCGCGGTCCAGCTCGCGCCGGATCGCGTCCTCGATGATGGCGTCGGTCCACGGGAGCACGTGGGTGATCACCGGCTGCCGGTCGCGCGGGGGGGTCTGGATCAGGGTCATGTCCCTGAGCCCCAGCAGCGAGAAGTGCAGCGTCCGCGGGATCGGCGTGGCGGTGAGGGTCAGCACGTCCACCGTCTTGCGCAGCTGCTTCAGGATCTCCTTGTGCTTCACCCCGAAGCGCTGCTCCTCGTCGATCACCAGCATCCCCAGGTCGCGGAACTTGACGTCGGGCGACAGGAGCCGGTGCGTGCCGATCACCACGTCCACCTCGCCCGCCTCCAGCCGGCGCAGCGAGTCGCCCTGCTCCTTGGCGGTGCGGAAGCGCGACAGCGCCTCGATGCGCACGGGGAAGTCGGCCAGCCGCTCGCTGAAGGTGTGCAGGTGCTGCTCGGCGAGGATCGTCGTGGGGACGAGCACCGCCACCTGCTTGCCGTCCTGCACCGCCTTGAACGCCGCGCGGATGGCGATCTCGGTCTTGCCGTAGCCCACGTCGCCGCAGATCAGGCGGTCCATGGGGCGCGGGCTCTCCATGTCCTTCTTGACGTCCTCGGTCGCCTGGCGCTGGTCGGGGGTGTCCTCGAAGAGGAAGGCCGACTCCATCTCGCGCTGCCAGCGCGTGTCGGGCGCGTAGGCGTAGCCCTTCTCGGCGGCGCGCTCGGCGTACAGCTCCAGCAGCTCGGCCGTCATCTCGTGGATGGCCTTCTGCGTCTTCTGCTTGGCCCGCGACCACTCCTTGCCGCCGATGCGGTGCACCTTGGGCGCGGCGGCCTCGTCGTCGCTGTCGCTGACCCAGCGCTCGATCAGGTCCACCCGGTGCACGGGCACCCGCAGCAGCTCGCCGCCCGCGTACTCGATGACGAGGGTCTCGAACTCCTCCTCGCCGAGGCGCACCCGCTCCATCCGCCGGAACTGGCCGATGCCGTGGTCCATGTGCACCACGTAGTCGCCCGGCTTGAGCGCCGCCACGCTCTCCAGCGCCGCCCCGCCGCGGAACCTGCGCCGGCGCCGGATGCGGCGCGTGCGGCGGAAGATCTCGTGGTCGGTGAGGACCCGGAGCGGCGGCTCCGAGTCGGCCAGCACGAAGCCGCCGCCCAGCGAGCCGATCCCCAGCTCGGTGTAGCGCGCGACCTTGAACTCGTCCAGCAGCTCCTGCAGGCGCTCCAGCTGCCCCTGGTTGTCGCACAGCACCAGGCTCTGCTCGCCGCGCCCCGCGGCGCCGCGCAGGAGCTCGCCCAGGCGCGGCATGTCGCGGTCGATGGCCTCGGGCGGGAGGGCGCGGAAGCGGAAGACCGCCCGCGCCGGCTCGCCGCCGGCCTCCTCCACGAACAGCTGCGGGAGCTTCGCCAGCCGCGCGCCGGCCTCGTGCGCCGGGAGGAAGAGCCGCTCGGGCGGGTCGGGGCGCATGCCGCGCACGGCCTCGGCCTCGTGCAGGCGCAGCACCTCGCTCCAGGTGCGCTCCAGCTCGGGCTTCGTTGCGCTGCCGGCCAGGTGCACCACCACCGTCTCGGGCGGCAGGTAGTCGAGCAGCGACTTGCGCTGGGCACCCTCGGCCGACCGGGCCTCGGCGTGCGACGAGGTGCCGCCGCCCTCGGCCGCGGGGCGCAGGTCCACCGGCAGCAGCTCCAGCCCGTCCACCGCCCGCACCGACAGCTGCGTGAGGATGTCGAAGAAGCGGATCGACTCGATCTCGTCGCCGAAGAACTCGATCCGCGCGGGCTCGGGCGCGCCGAAGCCGAACACGTCCACGATCCCGCCGCGCAGCGCGAACTGGCCCACCTCTTCCACCGTCGCGGCGCGCTCGAACCCCATCCCGGCCAGCGTCTCGGCCAGCTCGGCCAGGCGGATGCGCTGCCCGGTCTTGAGCCCCAGCCGCAGGTCGTCCAGCCCCTGCACGGCGGGGGAAAGCTCCTGCAGGGCGCGCGGCGTGGTCACCAGCAGCGCGGCGCGCCCGCTGAGCAGCGCCTCCAGCGCCTCCACCCGCGTGCCGCCGATCTCCAGGTGCGGCTCGGCCTCCTCGTAGGGGAGCGATTCGCGCTGGGGGTACAGGTGCACGGCGCCTTCGCCCAGCAGCGCCTCGAGGTCGGCGGCGGCCTGTTCGGCGTCTTCGGGGCGGGGGGCGACCAGCACCCACAGCCGCTCGCGCCGCGCCCGGTGCAGCGCGGCGGCCAGCACCAGCGGTGCCGAGCCCGCCAGCCCCGTCGCGATCACGCGCTCGCCGGCGCGGGGAAGCGCGTCGGCCAGCTCGCGGAACGCGGGAGCGGTGCGGAACGAATCGATCAGCAGCGGGTGCGGCACAGCCTCGCCAACGGGGAGCCCTCGAACGCACGAAGGCCCGCGGCCCTGTGGGCAGCGGGTTCGCGCATGCCGGCGCGCCGCGGGAACGGCGCCGGGTCGCGGAACAAACCGGAAACCTACCGCGTGGGGCGAGGGTGCGTCAACCGGGGCGGCGTAAGGGGCGTTCGGAATCCGGAAATAGCAGTGGATCCATCGGCCCGGGTCGGCCGATCGGTCGTTGAGAGCAGCCGGCATCGTGCTCACCGTCCCCGGACGGTGGCGCGTTACAGCGGACCTGACGTCGTGCTGCGGGCGAGGCCAGAACGGGACCTCATGAGGACGATCGACGTACGCCGAGGTGCGCGAATTGCGGCGCGTTCCGGCACGCCAGTGATGGACCCACCGCCATCCATTCGGAACCCATGCAGGGAGGAACCGATGAAGATGAAGCTCGAAGACGTACGGGTGGACTCGTTCGCCACCACGCACGCTCCGGCCGCGGAGCGCGGAACGGTGCACGCCAACGAGGTCACGGTGAAGTTCTCGTGTCCGCCGCGGTACACCTGCCCCGAATGCGCGTCGCCCCCGTTCCGCGACGAGCCGGCGGAGGATTAAACGCCCTCGCCTTCTCCTCAGATCGCGAGGAACCGGGCTTGATGAACTGCGGATCGACCGACGAGCACCTCGGACCGCGTTGGACACACGCGAACGGGGTTACGGTGGACCGAACGTGCCCACCGGAGTGCCAGAAGCCGGCGTCGGGGGCGTGAACGTCGCCGGCCGACTCGATCCACACCCGAAATCAGCGGAGCGACGAACATGAAGCTCAAGCTCGATGACGTGCAGGTGGAGTCGTTCCCCACGACCGCGAAGATGGAGGCAGAAGACGGGACCGTGCACGCCTTCGCGGCCAGCATCCCGCGGTCGTGCCCGGCACGGTACACCTGTCCGGAGTGCGCGTCACCCGCGTTCCCGGAGCCGCACGCAGAGGTGTGACGCAGCACCATCCAGCGGCTGCAGATCGCACGATCTGCAGCCGCTCACCATCAACCCGACCAAGGAGAAGCCACGATGCGCGGAAAGCTGATGCTCGCCGACCTGTGCGTGGAGTCGTTCGCGACCACGCCGGCGATGGACACGGAGCGCGGCACGGTGCGCGGGAACGACGCCTCCGTCGTGACCTGCCGGTGGTCGTGCCCGCCGGTGTACACCTGCCCCGAGTGTGCGAACGTGAAGGAGGAGCGGGCGCTGGAGGACTGACCGACCGGCCGGGCAGGTCGTCGTGGAAACGTCCCCGGGCGCACCGGGTGGTTCGACCTTGTGCGATGCGCGAAGGAGGATTTCGCGGAACTCAGCCAGAAGGGGCGAGGTCGGCCGGTAATCGGCCGACCTCGCCCCCCCAGCCATTCGCCACCGTCCGCCTGCCCCCGCTCCGGTGTCATCCGCCCCTCGCCCGCTGTCCCCTGTCCCCTGTTCCCTGTCCCCTATCGCTCCATCGCACGTCCCCGAGCGGGGACACGCCCACGCGCACGGAATCCGAGGTAACAGCCTAAGTCGATATCCTCCAAATTCTTACGCGTGTATACAATTTCGGAACGCGGATTGCCGTTTTCACGGGCAGCTTCCTGCACCACCCGGAGACACACCCATGCGCAACACCATCGCCGCCGCGCTCGCCCTGCTGTCGTTCGGCGGGGCCGTGGCGCTCGCCGCGCCGGCCTTGGCCAGCGCGCAGAGCGGCGCCCTCCAGCGTACCGACGACGCGCAGGCGCTGTCCGAGTACGAGCGTTCGGCCGTCGAGCCCGGTGGCTACGGCGCGGCCGCCCGCTCGCAGCGCGGCCCCAGCGTGCGCGTCTGGATGGAGAACGACCGCGACCTGTTCTCGCCCGGCGCCCTCACCCGCGTGTACGTGCGTCCCTCGCAGGACGCGTACGTGGCCGTGATCCACGTGACCCCCGACGGCGACGTGGAGTTCCTGTGGCCGCGCAGCTACGACGACGACGGCTACCTGCAGGGCGACCGCGCGTACGCCCTGTCCAGCCGCAGCGCCGGCAGCCGCTACGTGCGGCTGGGCTACGGCTACGGCATCGGCTACGTGTTCGCCGTGAGCAGCGACGAGCCGCTCGACCTGCGCCGCATGCGCGACTACTACTACCGCCGCACCAGCGGGTGGGACCGCGACCTCAACGTGGTGGGCGACCCCTTCCACGCCATGGAGCGCTTCGCCCGCGACCTGGCGCCGGGCTACGACGAGGGCTACGGCTCGCTCGACTGGTACAGCTACCACGTGGGCAGCAGCCGCTACCGCTACCCGCGCTATGCCTGCTACGACAGCTACGGGCCGTGGTACACCAGCCGCAGCCCCTACTACGACGGCTGCGACCGCATCCGGGTGTTGCTGGTGGAGGCGCCGTACTATTACGATACCCGCTACTACCGCGGCGACCGCAGCCTCTACTGGCGCCGCTGGTACGCGAGCGACTACAACAACTACTACGCCCGCCGCCGCGAGCCGCAGCACGGCTACAAGGAAGGCGTCGCCTCGCGCGGCGTCCGGGGCTCGCCCAACAGCCGGCCCATGGTGCGCGGCAGCGACCCGCCGCCTCTGCGTGCGGGGAGCGGCGCCAGCACCCGCTATGGCGGCGGCAGCGGCGACGCGCAGGAGCCGCGGGTCACGCAGCCCTCGCGTACGCGGCCCACGCTGCAGCGGCGCCCGGCCGAGAGCGAGCCGATCCGCGCGCAGCCGCGCGCCAGCGAGCCCCGCGACGAGCCGCGGGCCCGCGAGCCCCGGAGCAGCGAGCCGCGGGTGCGCGAGGCGCCGGCCGAACGGCGCGAGCCCCCGGCCCGCTCCTCGGAGCCGCGCCGCGAGTCACCGCCGCCCCGCTCGGCCGAGCCGCGGCGCGAGTCGCCCCCGCCGCGCAGCGATGGCGGCACCCGCTCCACCCCTTCGTCGGCGCCCAGGGTACGGCCTTCGCGGGGGTAGTCAAGACGGACGGGCCGGGGAACCATCCCCGGCCCGCTTCCGTGAACCCCAACGAAAGCCCGTCATGCAGCAACGTTCGTCCGCACTGCTCGCGGCCGCGCTGGCCACCCTGGCCGGCGCGGCCCCCGTGTTTGCGCAAGCCGCCGCCCCGCTCCCTTCCGAGGTGGCGGCCGCGGCCGGCACCATCACCATCGCCGACGCGCGCGCCCGCCTGGAGTTCATCTCCAGCGACCTGATGCGCGGGCGCGACACGCCCAGCCCCGAGCTCAACATCGTGGCCTCGTACCTGGTCTCCAACTACCAGGCGATGGGGTTCCAGCCGGGGGGCGAGGGTGGCGGGTTCATGCAGTGGTACCCGTACCCGCTGCGGCAGGCGTCGGCCGCGGCCACGCGGATGGAGGTGACCGGGGGCGCGGCGCCGGTGTCGCTGGCGCTGAACCGTGACTTCTACGCCCTGGGCGGCACCGCGCAGGGGCTCAGCGGCCCGCTGGTGTACGTGGGCCGCGCGCCCGACGCGGCGCTGGCCGCGGGCACGCTGCAGGGGCGCATCGCCGTGGCCGCGCTCCCGGGCGCGTCCACGCGCGACTGGCGGCTGGAGCGCAACCGCATCCGCAACGCGGCGCGCCGGGCGGGGGCCTCGGGCGTGGTCTTCGTGCTAGGCACCGAGTGGACGGCCGACTCGGTCGCCAAGTACGCCACCCAGGCGGCGCGCCCCACCCGCTCGCTGGGTGCCGAGCTGGGCTATCCGCAGTTCTACGTGAGCCAGGAGGCCGCCGGGCGCGTGTTCCAGGCGGCGCGGATGAACCTGGCGCAGCAGTGGACGGCCGGCGCCGCGGCCGGGTTCCGCCCGGTGCCGCTGGCCGGCGTCACCCTCAGCGCCGCCGTGCCGATGGAGCAGGTGGACGAGGCGCGCGCCCCCAACGTGGTGGCGGTGTGGCCGGGGAGCGACCCCGTCCTCAAGAACGAGTACGTCGTCCTTTCCGCCCACATGGACCACGTGGGCGTAGGGCAGGCGGTCAACGGCGACTCCATCTACAACGGCGCCGACGACGACGGCTCGGGGACCACGGGGATCCTCGAGGTGGCCCGCGCGTTCGCGTCCATGGGAATGCGGCCCAAGCGGTCGATCGTGATCCTGCACGTGAGCGGCGAGGAGAAGGGGCTGATCGGCTCGGAATGGTTCGCCGAGCACCCCACGCTGCCGCTGGCCCAGATCGTGGCCGACATCAACATCGACATGATCGGGCGCAACAACCCCGACAGCGTGGTGGTGATCGGGAAGAACTACTCCACCCTGGGCGGCACCGTGAACGCGGTGCAGCGCGCACACCCCGACCTGCACCTCACCCTGGCCGACGACATCTGGCCGCAGGAGCGCTTCTTCTTCCGCAGCGACCACTTCAACTTCGCGCGGCACGAGGTGCCGGCCATCTTCTTCTTCAGCGGCGTGCACCCCGACTACCACCGCCCCAGCGACGAGGTGAGCAAGATCGACTTCGACAAGCTCACCCGCATCGCGCGCATGGCGTTCTTCACCGCGTGGGAGGTAGCCAACGCGCCGCAGCGGCCCACGTGGGACTCGCGCGGGCTGCAGGAAGTGCGGGGGATGACGCGGTAGGGAAGTACGAAGGTACGAAAGTACGGAGTACGGAACCGCGGGGCTCGTCGGGGAGACGAGCCCCGCTCCGCGTTCCATGGGCTATCCCGACGTCGCCATCTGCGGCACGGCTCGGAGCGCTAGATGGCTATGTCTTTTTGCGACAAGGATTTACGAATGCTCGTCGTCCCGTTAGCTTAGACGCGCGCCGGCAGTTGGACGAAGCTTCGGATACGGCTGGTGCGGCGCGCTCTTCGCGCATTCACGTGTCGCGGAGGGCTTCGTGCGGGCGCCGAAGCGCGGCTTCCAGCCGTCCGCATCCCTGGGTGCTTCGCGATCAGGAGGAGACGATGCGGCGCAGATTCCTTCCCGGCCTGCTCACCCTGGCGCTCGTCGCCGGCGCGTGCTCCGACCGCACGCTCACCGACCCGCCCGCCGCCGCCGCGCGCGTCCCCGCCGCGCTCGCCGGCACGCGAATCGGCGACGCCAACAGCTATGGCGTGGTACTGGACAACGCTTCGGGCGCCACGCTCGACATGCTGCTGAGCAACGCCGACAACCTGGAGGTGGGGTGGATCCGCTTCACCTTCCGCTGGTACCTGCTGCAGCCCAGCGGCCCCGCGTTCGATCCCGCGCTGCTGTCGCAATACCGAGAGATGATCGCGGAGGCGCGCGGCCGCGGCTTCAACGTGTTCGTGACGCTGGAGGGCGTTCCCGCGTGGACGCACCGCTGCACCGAGCCAGGCTCCATCTACTACGGCCGCACCGACGTGGACTGCGGCGCCTGGCAGTATCCGCCCGACGACGCCAACTGGAACGCTTGGCAGATGTACGTGGCCGCGCTGGTGGGCACCCACTTCGCCGGCTACCCGTACGACGTGCAGGCCTGGGGCATCGGCAACGAGCCCAATTCCACCGGCTTCTTCCGCGTGCTCCCCGGGCGTGACGTGGTGACGGAATACGGGAAGATGGTGGCCTATGCCGCCAACGAGATCCACGCACGTGGCGGCACCGTGGTGGGCCCCGACCTGGGGCAGGACGGCGCGGCCGGATACGCCTTCCTGGGCAAGGTTCTTCGCGGCTACGGCAGCTACCTCGACGTGGTCTCCATCCACCAGTACAACACGGCCGACGGCACGCGCTACGACATGGGCGTGGCCCGCGACTCCATCAACCGCTGGGCGCCGGGCAGGCAGCTGTGGCTCACCGAAACGGGTGAGACGACCTATTCGGCCATCAACGAGATGCAGCAGACGCAGCACATCGCCGGGCAGCTGGACGAGATGCAGGACGGGATCGGCGCCGACTGGGACAAGACGTTCTACTTCCGCCTCCAGGGCCCGATCGACGCCTCACATCCGTACTCGTGGCTGGTGGACGAGGCCACCGGTGCCCAGCGGGGCTATCCGTACGACTGCCTGCAGTGGTACGCCGGCGGCTTCAGCCCCACCCCGCCGCTCTACTGCGTGCGCACCGCCGGGCGCTGAGCCCCAAGGAGCGGTCGGAACGGCGGAGGGTCGATTCTGGGGAGAGGGGCTCGTCGCGCGTCGGCGGGCCCCGCCTGTTTGCCCGGCATGTCGCCCACATGGCGGCGATGATGGCATCTGCGTCGCACAAAAATGTGCGGTCCCCCGAGGCATCTCCGCGCGCAGTCCGCGAAGGCGGACTTCCCGAAGTTCCAGCCGCCGGTTTCAACCGGCGGACTGAATCCGCGGACGCACCGATCGCCTCGGCGATCCCGTCTGCTGGACCGGTGGTCGACGACAGCCTCTATCTACTGGGCATCATCCGATTTCATCCTCGTGATCAATTGCGATTATGGCCGATCGTCCAGATCGGATCGCAGCCGAGAAAATCGCCGCGCCGAATCCGCCACCGCACAAACACGTCACAACGTGCTTGAAAATTGGACGTGGCGCACTCATATTGTCGCGCGACGGAATTGTTTCCTTCGTTCATCTTGGGCGAACCGTATCCGCTCGGCCGGGTACGGGGCGCGGTGAACACCTGTCCACCCTCCGCACGCGTCCGGCCGTCTTGAGCGCAGCCGCCATCGCCCCCGCCGCCGTCCACGACCATCCCCTCGACGCCGCCCGCGAGGTGCTGCGCCGCTTCTGGGGGTATTCCGACTTCCGGCCAGGGCAGGACCAGGCCGTCACCAACGTCCTTTCCGGCGGCGACTCGCTCACGGTGATGCCCACCGGCGGCGGCAAGAGCATCTGCTACCAGGTGCCGTCCATGATCCTGCCGGGGGTGACGCTGGTCGTCTCGCCCCTGATCTCGCTGATGAAGGACCAGGTCGACAACCTGGAAGCCGTGGGCCTCCCCGCCACCTTCCTCAACTCCTCCCTCACCGGGTCCGAGATGTCGGCCCGGCTCGACGGCGCCGAGCAGGGGCGGTACAAGCTGGTGTACGTGGCTCCCGAGCGCTTCGACTCGGAGGCGTTCCAGCAGCGCCTGGCCGCGCTAAGCGTGTCGCTGCTGGCGGTGGACGAGGCGCACTGCGTGTCGGAGTGGGGGCACGACTTCCGCCCCTCGTACCTGCGACTGGGGCGCGTGCGCCAGCTGCTGCGCAACCCGCCCATCGCCGCGCTCACCGCCACCGCCACCGAAGAGGTGCGGCGCGACATCGTGCGCCAGCTGGCTCTGCAGTCGCCCCGCGTGCTGGTCACCGGCTTCGACCGGCGCAACCTGCACTGGCACGTGCTGCGGGCCAAGAACGAGAGCGAGAAGGACCGCATGCTCCTCAAGCTCCTCAAGGGGCGCGAGGGAAGCGCGATCGTATACGCCTCCACCCGCAAGAGCGTGGACGCGCTCACCGCGCTGCTGAACGGCTCGGGGGTGGCCACGGTGGGCTACCACGCCGGGCTGATGGACCGCGAGCGCAAGCGCATCCAGGAGCGCTTCATGACCGGCGAAACGCGGTGCGTGGTGGCCACCAACGCCTTCGGGATGGGGATCGACAAGAGCGACGTGCGCATCGTGGTGCACTACAACATGCCCGGCAACCTGGAGGCGTACTACCAGGAGGCCGGCCGCGCGGGGCGCGACGGCGGCGACTCCGACTGCGTGCTGCTGCACGCCTTTCCCGACCGCTTCACCCACGAGTTCTTCATCGACATGTCCAGCCCGCCGCGCCCCGCGGTGGAGGCGGTGCTGCGCGTGCTGCGCCGCGACGCCGACGCGGCCGGCATCTGCACCACCCCGCCCGACCAGATCGCGCTGGAGCTCAAGGGAGTGGTCAAGAGCGACAAGCAGATCGGCTCGGCGGTGCGCATCCTGGAGCAGGCGGGCGTGGTCAAGGCCACCACGATGGCGGGGCAGGGGATCCGCCTGCGCCTCCTGGCCACTCCGCAGCGCATCTCGGCCGAGCTGGCGGGGCGCGAGACCGAGCTGGGCTTCCTGCGGGCGTTGTGGAAGGCGGGCGGCGGCGAGCGCGTGTACAAGGGCGTGGAGGTCGAATGGCGCGTGCTGGCCCGTGCCGCCGGCGGCGAGAGCCCGGTGGCGGTGATGGACCGTCTGCAGGAGGGGAGCTTCCTGGAGTGGCAGCCCGCCGGCGAGGGGGTGTGGGTGATCGACCGCAAGACGCCCATCAACCGCCTGGAGGTGGACTGGCAGGCGCTGGAAACCAAGCGCGAGCGAGATCTGGGCAAGCTGCAGAAGATGCAGATCTATGCCTACACGAAGGAGTGCCGGCGCGGCTTCGTGCTGCAGTACTTCGGCGACAGCGCGGCGATGAAGCACTGCGGCGCCTGCGACAACTGCCTGCAGGAGGGCGACGGCCTGGCGGCCAGGCACGGCATCACCGTGGACGCCCCCGCGGGCCCGCCCGTGCGCGGCGAGCGCCAATCGCGCGGCCGCCTCCCCAACGACTTCCGCCGCGACCGGCGCGCGGCGAGGCGCGAGGGGTACGACCTGGGGACCGACGGGACGCTGGAGGTGCAGAGCGGCCCCGACCTGCTGCGCGGCCACCTGCGCACGCTCAGGAAGGAGCTGGCGCGCCGGCATGACGTTCCCACCTTCATGGTGATGTCGGAAGCGCTGCTGAACGCCGTTGCCGAGGCCGAGCCGTCGACGCCGGAGGCGCTGCTGGAGGTGCCGGGCGTCACGCCCAAGCTGCTCGACCGCTTCGGCGCGCCATTGGCCGAGCTGCTGCGCGCCCACGCCGAGGGCGCCACGGGGCCCGGCGAGTCGCGCGACTCCCGGCCTCGGGGGGCGCAGCCTCGCCCCAGGGCGACGCTCGACGACCCCACCCCCGAGCAGTCGGAGCTCTACGGCCGCCTGCGCGCGTTGCGCTCGCGCCTCGCCCGCGAGCTGAACCAGCCCGCCTACTGCGTGTTTGCCGACCGCACGCTGATCGAGATCGCCCGCGCGCACCCCACGACGGAGCGGGAGATGCTCGCCGTCTCCGGTGTGGGCCCCGCCAAGCTGGAAAAGTTCGGCGAAGCCTTCCTCCGCGTCCTCCGCGGCGAGGAGTGACCGTCGCGGCTCGGACGAGAGCGTCAACGTCTGCGCATCCGCCTCGACGCCCGCCACCCCGACCGGCGTAGCCGCGAGCGAAGCGAGCCCCCGTCCCTCCCCCAGGCTGTTTTGGGGGAGGGACAGGCGCCGCCAGGCGCCAGGGAGAGGGCCCCCGCCGGCGCCCGCGTCGCGCGTGTATCCCGGTTGACGCAGGCCCGCCGTAGCCTCTCGATCCATCCGACGGCAGCCGGACGGCAGCCCGACGGCGGCACGCCAGCCGGGGCGGCCCCCGTCACCCGGGCGCCCTTTCCCACCCGCTGGCCCGAACCTTTCGGTTTCCTTGCGTGCGGCGTAGATTCCCGCAGTTTCGGCAGACTCTCTACAGCCAACGACGATCCGCCCGCAGGGCATAGTGGGAGCGATGGAACGGTACTTCGACGAGAACCACCTGATGATCCGCGACATGGTTCGCGATTTCGCCCAGAACGAGATCGCGCCCGTGGCCGCACAGCTCGATCAGAGCGGCGAGTTCCCGTGGGAGAACATCGCGAAGATGGCCGAGCTGGGCCTGTTCGGCATTCCCTGGCCCGAAGAGCTGGGCGGCGCCGGGATGGACGGCATCGCCTACATGATCGTGATCCACGAGCTGGCCAAGGTCGACGCCAGCCACGCCATCACGGTCAGCGCGCACACCACGCTGGGCACCTCGCCCATCGTCAACTTCGGCACCGACGACCAGAAGCAGCGCTACGTTCCCCTCCTCGCCTCGGGGAGCGTGCTGGGCGGCTTCGGCCTCACCGAGCCGGGCGCCGGCAGCGACGCGGGCGGCACGCAGACCACGGCCGTCAAGGTGGACGGCGGCTGGCTGCTGAACGGGGCCAAGATCTTCATCACCCACGCCGGCGTGGGCGAGATCTTCGTGGCCACCGCGCAGACGGACCGGGAGAAGGGGACCAAGGGGATCACCTCCTTCATCGTCACCAAGCCCACGGTGGACCTGGAGCGCGCGCGCGAGGTGGGCACGGGCCACGCCGAAGACGGCAAGCTGTGCTACACCAGGGGCGTCCGCTCGGGGAAGAAGGAAGACAAGATGGGGTGGCGCGCCAGCGACACCCGCGAGCTGATCCTGGAAGACGCCTTCGTCCCCGACCACGACGTGCTGGGCGAGGTGGGGATGGGCTTCATCAACTTCATGAAGACGCTGGACGCCGGCCGCATCGGCATCGGCGCCCTGTCGCTGGGGATCGCCGAGGGCGCCTACGAGCAGGCCCGCGCCTACGCGGCCGAGCGCAGGCAGTTCGGCCAGCCCATCGCCGACTTCCAGGGCATCCAGTTCATGCTGGCCGACATGGCCACCGAGATCGAGGCCGCGAAGCACCTGGTGTATCACGCGGCGTGGCTGAAGGAGCAGGGGAGGCCGTACACCAAGGAAGCCGCGATGGCCAAGCTGTTCGCCAGCGAAACCGCCATGCGCGTGACCACGAAGGCCGTGCAGGTGCACGGCGGCTACGGCTACACCCGCGAATACCCGGTGGAGCGCATGATGCGCGACGCCAAGATCTGCGAGATCGGGGAGGGCACCAGCGAGATCCAGCGCCTGGTGATCGCACGCAACATCCTCCGCGACCTCGCCCACTGACCAGAGTTCCGCGCGGGGGCAACCCCGCGCGCGGCCCACAGAGGCAGTACACCATGGATCGATCCAGTCACGGCGCCCGCGCGCCGCGGGGTCGGCCCGTACCCCTGAGCGGTCTCGCCACGCACCCGGCACCCCCGGAGGCGGATTGAAGCGCGAGATCCTGATGAACACCACCGCCCGCGAGACCCGCGTCGCCATCCTGGAAGACGACGTGCTGGTCGAGCTCATGGTAGACCGGCCCGACGCGGCCCGGATGGTGGGCGACATCTACAAGGGGCGGGTCGAAGCCGTCCTTCCCGGCATCCAGGCCGCCTTCGTCGACATCGGCACCGAGAAAGCGGCCTTCCTGCACGTCAGCGACGTGGCCGTGGAGGACGACGACGAAGACGAGGAGCCGGGTGCTTCGACGTCGACCGGCGACGACGAGGAGGCGGGGGCCAACGGGGGCGGTGGAGGACGCGGCCGCCGCGCGCTGCCGCCCATCCAGGACATCGTCAAGAAGGGGCAGGAGCTGCTGGTGCAGGTCTCCAAGGAGCCGATCAGCACCAAGGGCCCCCGGGTGACCGCGCACATCTCGCTTCCCGGCCGCTTCGTGGTCTACATGCCCGGCAGCGACCACGTGGGCGTGTCGCGCAAGATCGAAGACCGCGAGGAACGCGCGCGGCTGCGGGCCATGGCGCGCGAGAGCCTCCCCCCGAAGTCGGGCGGGGTGATCGTGCGCACCGTGGGCGAGGAGCTCACCCGCGAGACCTTCGAGCGCGAGCTGAAGAGCCTGATCGGGCTCTGGAAGCAGATGCAGAAGAAGGCCGCCCGCTCGCGCGCGCCCGCGGCGGTGCACCGCGAGGCCAAGCTGGTGGCCGGCATCATCCGCGACCTGTTCAGCCAGAAGGTCGACTCGCTGATCGTGGACAGCCAGCAGGTGTTCGACGACGTCCGCGTCTACCTCGAGCAGGTCGACCCGTCGCTGATCGAGCGCGTCAAGCTGTACACCGACCCCAAGCCCCTCTTCGACGCCTACGACATCGAGAGCGAGATCCGCGACGCCTTCCAGCGCCGCGTGAACCTCCCCTCGGGCGGCTACATCATCGTGGAGCCCACCGAGGCGCTGGTGTCCATCGACGTGAACACCGGGCGCTACACGGGGAAGAAGGATCCCGAGAAGACGATCTTCAAGACCAACGTGGACGCCGCCCGCGAGATCGCCCGGCAGGTGCGCCTTCGCGACGTGGGCGGGATCATCGTCTGCGACTTCATCGACATGGAGACCAAGGCGAACCGCGAAAAGGTTCTCCAGGAGCTCCGCCAGCACCTCGCCCGCGACCGGGCGCGCACCAAGGCGTTCCAGGTGAGCGAGCTGGGGCTGATCGAGATGACGCGGCAGCGCGTCCGCGCCTCGCTCTACCACACGCAGACCGACACCTGCCCCACCTGCGCCGGCACGGGGCGCATCTTCACCCCCGAGACGGTGATCCGCCGGGTGGAGCGCGCGATCCGCCGCGCCTGGGCCGAGGGCAAGGAGAAGAACCTGATCCTGCGCGTGCACCCCGTGGTCGCCCTCTACGTGCTGGAGGAAGAGCCGGGGTGGCTCAAGAGCATGGAGAAGAGCCTGGGGATGAAGGTGGCCCTGCGCGACAACCCGCTGCTCCCGCAGGACGACTTCAAGCTGGTCTCCGCCGTGAGCCACCAGGACATCTCGGCCAAGTTCAGCCTGGGGTGAGGGACGGCCGCGGTACGGTAGATCGGAATACGAGGAGTCCCCGCCTGATGATCCGGCGGGGCCTTTTCTCGTTCAGACCCGAGGGTCGCATGGGTGAGCTGCATGCGGTCATGATGCCGATTCCGCTAGATGATTGTGCATTCGGCCACAGACGAAATGGCTCACACGGAGAAACGGAGGAAACGGAGAACTGCTGTTTTTCCTCCGTTCCCTCCGTTCCTCCGTGTGACATTGTTTCCGTGGTGGTTCTTCCGAATGCACAGTCGATTGCACGATCCAGTATGAGAATTGGACGCTCGACGGGATCCCCGCTGTGAGCGCTGACTGCGGCAATGGGGTGGGATGACGCGGCAAGCCGTTGTCGTCGCAGGGTCTAGGTGGTCGGGGAAGGGGATGGTACACGGACCGGCGATGCCGCGCGCCGTTCGCGACACCGCCGGGACGACGCGCCTCGCCGCAGAAATCCGGCGCCTTGCGCGGGCGGGGGGTATACGGTTCGCGGCGCGTGAGTTACATTGTCTCCACGACGCCGCCTCTGGAGCCACGGACGGACGCCCGGGAGGCGAAGTTTTCTCGCGTCGGCGCTGGATATTGCGGGCTTGGCGGGATTGACTATTCCGCCGAGCCAGGCGATATTCAGCGTCTTGTTTGCTTTTCGGGCAAGTTCCGTCCGCTTCACGGGAGTTTCGGAACCACATGTACGCCATCATCCGCATCGGCGGCCACCAGTACCGCGCCGAGCCGGGAAAGACCCTGCGTGTTCAGCTGCTCGACAGCGAGCCGGGGCAGACGGTCCAGTTCGACGACGTCCTTCTCGGCGCCGACGGCGACTCCATCAAGGTCGGCACGCCGGTCCTGGGCGGCGCTTCGGTTTCGGCCGAGGTGGTGCGCCACGGCCGCGGCGAGAAGATCATCATCTTCAAGCACAAGCGCCGGAAGAACTACCGCCGGAAGCAGGGTCACCGGCAGGGGTTCACCGAGGTGCGCTTCACCGAGATCAGCCTCGGCTGAGGAGAGTAGAAAGCAATGGCTCACAAAAAAGGCGGCGGGTCTACCCGCAACGGCCGCGATTCGAATGCGCAGCGCCTGGGCGTGAAGAAGTTCGGCGGCGAGCGCGTGCTGGCGGGGAACATCCTGATCCGCCAGCGCGGCACCAAGTTCCACGCCGGTGACAACGTCCAGCGCGCCAACGACGACACGCTCTTCGCCCTGGTGGACGGCGTGGTCCTGTTCGGCCGCAAGGACAAGAAGCGCAAGAAGGTTTCCGTGGTCCCGTTCGAGGCGCTCGCCGTCGAGATGCAGGCACCCGAGGCCGAGGCTTCCGCGGACTGACGCGGGCCGAAGCACCACGAAGGACATGGACGCCGCCCCGGCACTCGCTGCCGGGGCGGCGTTTTTTCGCACGCGTGTCGCTTTGGCCCCTGTGGAAGCGGTTCGAACGCGGCCGGAACGGTTACGGCCCGCGCCGCCGCGCACGGGCTCAGGGCGCGGTCACCGCGGGCACACGGAGCGCGGCCGCCGCCGCGTTGGGGATGGCCCGCGCCGAGCGGCGCCCGTTGGCGAAGCCGGTGACGGCGTTCAGGAAGGTGCTCTGCTGCGGCCCCTGCGGGCTGCCGGGGTTGTTCACCGCGTACAGGTAGCAGTCGGCCATCGAGTGGTTCCCGGTGATGGACAGATACTGGGCGGTGAACGTGGCCTGCTCGCCCACGTGCTCGTAGAAGGTAGAGGTGTCCGACGCCGCCGGCGGGGTCGCGGGCACCACGTCTTCGCTGTTGACGACGCGGTAGAAGGGGAAGGAGAGGACGCCGTTCATCGCGCAGGCGAACTGCGGGTCGCCCACGCGCGGGCTGGCGAAGTTGTACATCGCCGCCCCCGCGAGGCCCTTGGCTCCGCTCCAGTTGCTGAAGACGTCGGCCACCGCCAGCGTGGCCAAGCCCGAGCCCATGGAATGCCCGGTGAACCAGAGCGTGGTCACCGGCGCGTCGCCGTTCGCCTCGTCGAGCGCGGCGAGCGTGACCGGGCTCAGCGTCTGGTAGATGCCGAAGAACCCCTCGTGCACGTACCCGTAGTCCTGTGACGACGAGAGCGTGTACGCCGTCTGCGCCACCTCGGCGTCCTTGTACTCGTCGGCGGTGGTCATCGTCCCGCGGTACACCACGTAGGCGTTGCCTGCGCCGTCCCATGCCACGAACCCGAACGGCTCCCAGTTGTTGTCGTACAGCACCTCGGCGTCGCCCCAGAGTGCCGCGCTGTAGCTGAAGCCGGTGCCGGTGGGCGGGCTCCAGGTCCAGTCGGACTCGGACGGGTAGCCGGCGGCCGCCCATGCGTCGAACTGGTCGTATGCGGTTTCCACCAGCCCGGCGAGGGTTACGGCGTCGGCCATGTTGAAGCCCGGCGGAACGACCATCGCGGGGGTGGCGCAGGGTGTCACGGAGGTGCTCATGGTCTCTTCGGTCGGTGGTGGAGAGCCGCGTGGGGCGTGCGGCTCTGGGGAGAGATGGATGATGCACTCTACTCCCGCCAGATTCGTCCTGCAATCGGTTTGCATTCTCCCCACCGCCGATTCCCCTCTGTTCAAGCTCGAAGGTCGATTCTCGACCCTCGACCCTCTTCCCGGCACGCGCGCGGTGGTCCTCATAATCCGCCGGCACGGGCGATCCATGCCGACTTCGACCCAGCGAACTCCTCTCAATCGCGCTGACACCATAAGAGGTGGACTCGCAGGCGCACGCTGGGAGAGGCCGATGCGGGCCTGCGCGGCTAGAATCCTGCAACGGGTGCCGTCTCGAACCTGAACCCGGCATGCGACCAGGCCGATGCGAGCCGTCTGTGCGCACGTGCGTTTTACCCGTAGAACTAGAGCCGATGTCTGATATCTCCACCCCCGCCGTCGCCCCCTGGCCACCGCGGAGCGCCGCCGACTTCCCGCGCCTCTCCGCGCTCCCGGCCTACGTCTTCGCGCAGGTGAACGCCGAGAAGCAGGAGCGCATCGCCCAGGGCGAAGACGTGATCGACCTGGGGATGGGCAACCCCGACCTGGGCACGCCCCACCACATCGTCAGCGAGCTGGTGACCGCCGCCGCCGACCCCCACAACCACCGCTACAGCGCCTCGCGCGGCATCCACGGCCTGCGCGAGGCGATGGCCGAGCACTACGCCGGCCGCTATGGCGTGACGCTCGACCCCGAGACGCAGGTGGTGGTGACCATCGGCGCCAAGGAGGGGCTCGCGCACCTGATGCTGGCGCTGCTCGACAACGGCGACACCGTGATCGTCCCTTCGCCCGCGTACCCGATCCACTACTACTCGGTGGTGTTCGCCGGCGGCCGGGTGCACTCCATCCCGCTGGTGGGCGACGAGGACGGCTACGTGGTGGGCGACGCGCTGCTGTCGGCGGTCGAAGCCGCCTGCCAGTCCACCTGGCCGCGGCCGAAGGCGCTGGTGCTGTCGTTCCCCAACAACCCTACCACGCTCAGCGCCACGCCCGAGCTGCTGGCGCGTGCCGTGGAGCTGTGCAAGCGCGAGCAGCTGCTGCTGATCCACGACTTCGCCTACGCCGACTTTTCGTTCCTGGGCGAAGAGCCGCCCAGCCTGCTGCAGATTCCCGGGGCGATGGACGTGGGCGTGGAGTTCTTCTCCATGTCCAAGAGCTACTGCATGGCCGGCTGGCGGGTGGGCTTCTGCGTAGGCAACACCGCGATGGTGCAGGCGCTCACCAAGATCAAGAGCTATCTCGACTACGGCATCTTCCAGCCGATCCAGATCGCGGCCGCGCACGCGCTGCGCGCGCAGCAGGAGTGCGTGGGAGAGACGCGCGAGGTGTACCGCCGCCGCGCCCAGGCGCTGATCGACGGGCTGCACCGCGGTGGCTGGCCCGTTCCCCCGCCGCAGGCCACGATGTTCGTGTGGGCGCCGATCCCGGGCGACTACGTGCACATGGGCTCGATGGAGTTCGCGCGCCACCTGCTGCGCGAGGCGGGGGTGGTGGTGTCGCCCGGCGTGGGCTTCGGGCGCGAGGGCGAGGGCCACGTGCGCTTCGCCCTGATCGAGCCCGAAGACCGCCTGCGCGAAGCCGGCGAGCGCATTGCCCGCGTCCTTCAGCGCAAGGCCGCATAGGGGGAGAGCGGTCGTACCCGCGCAGCCCCCTCACGCCTCGCTCTCCCTTCGCCTCGCCAAGGGCGAGTACGGCGCCGCACAAGCCTCGTCTTCGAGGCGACCGATGCGGAACCGCCTCGCGCCAGCGCCACGGGACAGCCCCCCATCATCGCCTCATCTCCCTCCAAACATGCGCCCACACCGCTGAACGGCTGGTGTGGCGCAAGTGACTCTACGATGCCCTGCTTTGTCCCTAGGATGTCTCATTTTAATGTACCATCCGTGCCACAGTTCCGCATTTGCACGCAAGTGTTTACATTGTAAGCCATTACTGTACAACATGATACGAAATGCTCTAGTGCGGTCCGGCGGTTGCGCAGGGTCGGTTGTGGCTACGCGCCGAATCTTCCCCTGACCTCGTTGGTGGAAATGGTGTCGCCCGGTCCAGGTGAGAGCGTCGGTGCATCGCCGCGGTTGCGCGGACGGATCGCCATCCGGGCGCGCTAGGCGCTTTGGGACCGCCCGGCCGGACCGTCCGTGAACGTACCGATGGCAGGTCCTTCGGCACGCGAGGTCCAGCCGCCATCCAGCCTTTTCGGCCGTCGGATTCTCTTTGCCGCGTGGTCCAGTTGTTGACCATCCTCATGGCACACACCACCCGGGACGCGGTGTGCGCAGAGTGGCCCGGTCCGGTTTTCCAGCGCCGGATGCTCGCCGGGGGAGAGGGCGAGTGAGACGACGGATTCCCAGATGGTTACAGGCTTTTCTGCCCTTGCCGGACGGGCGCTGCCGAGCTGGGGATGAATGAGATTCCGCTGCGTTTCGAACGGCGAGACGGTTTCGCCCGCGCAGAGCGATACACCCGCACCTCACGGATCGATGCAACGAATCGTTGCAGGCTGTAACGCCGTTGCCGTCCGCGCACCTCCGTTTCCGACGCGACCCGCGTTCGGGCCGGGCCGCGCGGGCCGGATCGAGGCGCTCCGGCGATGGGCCGCAAGGGCTCGCAAGTGTATGCGAAACCTTGACGCGGACCCCTCGCGCATAGAGATTCACAGGGCTTATGGGGTGCTACGCCGCCGCGACGCAGATCGCGCATTCGCGCAGCCCCTTCCGCCGGCCCCACCGCGACGTTCCCGTGCCTCCATTGCCCTGGTGCCCCGCACCGGGGCTGAATCCACGCAAAAGCGAGCAGGTCCTGTCATGAGCCTTACGCGCAACCGCACCCGTTGGCTGGCCACCGCCGCCGCGATCCTGTCGCTCGCCGCCTGCAGCGACAAGGAAACCGCCAGCGGCGGCCTGCCCACCAACGCGGGCGCGGGCCTGTATCCGCAGATCTCGGTGTCGGGCAGCCGCGCCAGCGTGAAGGCCGAGCTGGCGCTTCGCCAGATCCCGGGCGGGCTGACCTTCGCCAGCTACCAGGGCGAGGTGGTGTTCGACCCGGCCGTGCTCACGCTGCAGAGCGCGACCCTCCCCGAGGGCGTGGACGGCGTGGCCAACCTGGTTTCGCCCGGGCACATCCGCTTCGCGGCCACGGCGCTCGACGGCACCGTGGGCGCGCCGCTGCTGCGCATGAGCTTCGCCGCCAGCGGCGAGGTGAAGCGTGAGGCGTTCTCGGTGAGCTTCGAGGAAGTCACCGACGGCGCGTTCACCGACCTCACCGGCCAGGTGCAGAGCGGCTACCTGATCTTCCAGCACTGAGCCGCAACCCACTCCCGTTCTTCTTTCGCGCGCGGGGCCCCGTCACCTGACGGGTCCGCGCGCCACCTATAGGGGACGCACTCCCATGCTTCGGAACCTGAGCAGGACCCTCTTGATCGCGGGCGTGGCCTGGCTGGCCGCCGTGCCCGCGCTCACCGCGCAGACGGCCGCCGCGGCCGCCGGCCCGATTCGCGGCGACGTGGACGGCGACGGCCGCGTGACCGCAGCCGACGCCCGGATCATCGCCGACTTCCTGGTGGGCCGGCCGGTTCCGCAGGGAGCCGGCGTGGCCGAGCGCGGCGACGTGAACGGCGACGGCAAGGTGACCAGCGTGGACGCGGCCATCGTGCGCGCCTACGCCGCCGGCCGCGACGTCGCGCGCTTCCGCGTGGGCGCGCCCGCCGACCAGACGTCGGCCGACCTGATCAAGTTGCAGTGCATCGCGCAGGTCCGCACGCGCAGCGTGGAGTGCAACTCGCCCGGTGGCCCCGCGAACGGCGCCCGGGCCGAGATCAACATCGGCAACCAGAACGTGTACGTGAAGGTGTTCAGCAGCAACATCGTGGTCACCGCCGACACGTTCGCGTTCGACGTGACGGTGCAGAATCTGCTGGTCCAGAAGATGGCCACCCAGAACGGCAGCACCGCCGATCCCGCGGGCGTGCGGGTGTTCTTTGCCTCCGGGCCCAACACCACGGCCGGTGCTGGCGAGGTGGTCGTGCTGGCCGATTCGATGGGCACGTTCACCACGTCCAATCAGAAATACTACAAGTACTCGGGTACGGCGCTCGGCCCCGACGGAATCCTGGACCCGAACGAGCAGTCTTCACCGCAGACGTGGAAGCTGCACTTCGACCCGGGGGTGGGGACGTTCACCTTCCAGCTGTACGTCAACACCGAGCTGCAGTACCCGGGGTGGGTGGACGTGTATCCACCTTCGCACCCGAGCAGCCCCTACATCGTTCCGGTCGACACGCTTGCGGCCACCCAGACCCTTCAGCTGACCGACACCGTTCGTAATGCGGTGGGCCGAACCGTGCCTGGCCCGGTGAGCTGGGGGAGCAGCGACACCAACGTCGCCACCGTCGACGCGACGACCGGGCTCGTGACGGCGGTGGCCGATGGAACGGCCACCATCACGGCAACCAGCGGCGCGCGCACCGGGAGCGTGACGATCGTGGTGAGCACGGCTTCGGCCGCCACCACCACCATCACGCCGGCTCCAGCCAGCGTGGCGGCCGGTGACAGCTCGCTGATCACGGTGCAGCTGAAGAACGGCGCAGGCCAGAACGTGACGCACAGCGCCGGCACCGTGACGCTCTCGGCCACGGCGGGAACGCTCTCGGCGGTGACCGACCACAACGACGGAACGTATACCGCCTGGCTCAAGCACACGACGGCCGGCGTGGTGACGGTCTCGGGTACGCTCAATGCGACCCCCATCGTCGACACCGCAGAGGTTACGTTCACCTCCGCCGCGCTCAGCCGCTTCCTCGTCGAGGCCGCGGCGGGCGGGAGCATCCCCGACCAGCTCGCCGGTACGCCGTTCAACGTCAAGGTGACGGCGCAGGACACCTACGGCAACACCGTCACCGGCTTCACCGGCAAGGTGAGCTTCACCACGACGCCCGCCGTCCCGATCGCAGTGGGGGCCGGGCCCTCGGCCGACTTCACGGCCGGCGTGCTTGCCTCGCACGCCATCAGGATCGACACCGTGGGTGACTACACCCTCACGGCGACCCGCGTGGGCGGCACCGAGGCGGGCACCACCGACACTTTCCAGGTGCAGCGCGGGCCCACCTCGGTGGCCGACGGCCCCACGCCCACGAGCGTTCCGGGTGACCCGTACCACACCGCGTTCAACACCGCGTTCGTCCTGCCCGCCACCGGCGTGATGTCGAACGACACCCGCGGCTTCCCGCTGGCGACGGTCGCGTCGTTCGGCGGCGACAGCCTGGGTGGTACCGTGACCGATCACGCCGCGGATGGCACGCCGGTCGGCCTGCCGGGGCACGCGGACGGCTCGCTGACGGTGAACGCCAACGGCAGCCTCAGCTTCACGCCGCCCACCGGCTTCACCGGGCTGTACGTCTTCAAGTACCGGATCAGCAACGTGCGCGGCACCTCCGACGCGCAGGTGACGATCGCGGTGGGCGTGCGCCCGACCGCGCTCGGCGACACGTATCCGGCGAACGTCCTCGGCAACGTCCCGATCAACACGGCCACCAGCACCGCCTTCAAGGTGACCGCGAACGACGCGGGCGACGCCAAGGTGGTCACGCTGGGAGGCGCCACCAATGGCAGCGCCGTGCTGAACCCCGACGGCACCTTCACCTTCACGCCCAACGCGGGGTTCACGGGAGCGAACGCCAGCTTCACCTACACGGTGACCAACGGGTTCGGAACGGTGGGCCCGGCCACGGTGACCATCCCGGTGAGCGGGATCGCCTGGTTCGTGAACGCGAACGCCGCCTCCAACGGTGACGGCCGCCTCGGCACGCCGTTCAAGGACCTGTCCAGCGCGTTCGCGGCGGGCACCAAGCCGCTCGCCAACCAGCCAATCTTCCTGTACTCGAGCGGCACCAGCTACACGGGCGGCGTCACGCTGCTCGCCGGCCAGCGGCTGGTGGGCGGCGGCGCCACCGGTTCCTCGTTCGCTTCGGTGTTGAACGTGACCTGGCCGGCCGACGCGGGCACGCAGCCCAGCATCGGCGGCACCAGCCCCACCGTGCTGAGCGGGCTCACCCTGGGCAACGGCAACACGCTGCAAGGGTTCAACCTGGGCGGTTCCGGCACGCTGTCCGGCACCAGCTTCGGCACGCTCACGGTGAGCGAGGTGGGGATCAACAGCACCGGCCAGGCGCTGAACCTGAACAACGGCACTCTGGCGGGCGCGGGCTTCACCCAGCTGCGCTCCACCGGTGGGACGAGCAACGTGGTCCTCACGAGCGTGGCCACCTCGGGGAGCCCGGCACTGGGCACCAGCGCGGACGCCCTTTCGGGCGCCACTGCCGGGAACGGGATGACGATCGACGGCGGAAACGGCTCGTTCACCTACGCAGGCACGATCACCAACGGCACCGGCCTGGCGGTGAGCGTCGCCAACAAGACGGGGGGGACGGTCGTCTTCTCGGGTGACATCAACCCCGCGGCGGCGAACCGTGGCATCTCGGTGACGGGCAACAGCAGCGGCACCAACACCATCACCTTCAGCGGCGCCAACCAGAAGATCAGCTCGGGCGCGGCGACGGGTGTGAACCTGGCCAACAACACCGGCGCCACCATCAGCTTCACCGGCGGCGGGCTGGCCATCACCACCGGCACGGGCAACGGCTTCAACGCCACCGGTGGCGGTACGGTGATCGTGGACGGGGCGACCGACAACAGCACCATCACGAGCGCGGGCGGCATCGCGCTCAACGTGGTGAACACCACCATCGGGTCGGGCGGGCTCCGCTTCAAGAGCATCTCGGCCAACGGCGGCAGCAACGGGATCGTGCTGAACACCACCGGCAGCACGGCCGGGCTGACGGTGCCCGGCGATGGGGCGACGGCCGGCTCGGGCGGCACGATCCAGAACACCACCGGGGCGGGGATCTCGCTCGCCAGCACGCTCAGCCCGTCGTTCTCGCGCATGTCGATCCAGAACACCGGGTCGCACGGCGTGTCCGGGTCGAACGTGACCAATTTCAGCCTGACCAACAGCACCATCAACGTGTCGGGCACGAGCGAGGTGGCCGGGCGGATGGAGTCGAACATCAGCTTCTACCAGAACGCCGGCACGGGCACCGAGAAGAACGTCACGGGCACGGTGACGATCACCGGGAACACGCTGAACAACGCGCTGCACCACGGTGTGAACATCATCCAGTACGACGGGACGATCACCAGCCTCAACATCTCGAACAACAGCTTCACCAGCGCCACGGCGAGCTCGGGGAGCACCACGGGCGCGACCACGTCGCACGGAAGCGCGATCAACATCAACCCGATCGGCAGCGGTGGCACGATCGCGAATGTGACCAGCGCGACGATCAGCAACAACGTCATCACCGGGTTCCCCGGGAACGCGGGGATCTTCTTCGTCGGCGGGAATGCGAACGTGGGCGCGCCTTCGGGGAGCTACGGGACGGCCGGCGACTCAATCACCATCCAGAGCAACCGGATCCGCGGGTTCAGCGCGGCCAACCCGATGAACACCCAGGCGATCTCGGTCGCGGTGAACGGCCGTGGCACCGGCTTCTTCCGGGTGCTCGACAACGGGACGCTCGCCGAGCCGATCACCAACATGATCGGCCATGCGATCAACGTGAGCTCGTTGGGGACGGCCACGGTTGGAATCCGGGTGACCAACAACCGGGTCGTGGCCAACAACCAGGTCGGCTCGCAGGGAATCAGCATGGGCGCGGACAGCGCGGCCGGGTTCGCCTCGACGGCGGTGCTGAATGCCATGGTCAATGCGAACTCGGTGAGCGCGACCAATGGAAGCGGCATCTTCGGCCTCGCTGCCAACCGGGGAACCGTGAACCTCAGGTTGCTGAACAACTCGGTCGGCACGCCGGCGACGGGCACGTACGGCATCCAGCTGCGCGGCGGCTCGACCACGACGAATTCGGGTACCATGTGCGTGGACATCAGCGGCAACACCACGTCGGGGGGTGTCAACGGCGGCACCACCTTCCCGGGGATCGGGCTGCGGCGGCAGAGCGGGGCGGCTCCCACCGGGCCCAACGTGCTGGGGATCGTGGGGCTGTCACCGTCGCCGGCGGGAACGCCCACCGTCGAGAACTACGTGAACTCGAAGAACACCAGCAGCAGCGGCACGTTCGGCACGGGTGGCACGGCGCTGATCTCCGCCACCACGGGGTTCACGAGCTGCACGCTGCCGTTCTGACGCTCCTCCCTCCAGAACTCCGATAGAACAGGCCCGCGCGCGCCGCCCGGCGCGCGCGGGCATCCGCCCCGCGGTTCCGGGGGCATCGTGCAGGTGCAGGTCCCTACTCCACCTCCCTTTCAAGGAGACCCGCCTGATGTCGGAACCATTCCTGAGCGAGATCAAGATCGTCTCGTTCAACTTCCCCCCGAAGGGCTGGGCGTTTTGCAACGGCCAGTTCTTGCCCATCAACCAGAACCAGGCCCTGTTCGCGCTGCTGGGGACCGTCTACGGCGGAAATGGGCAGACCACGTTCGCGCTCCCTAACCTGCAGGGGCGGCTTCCCATCCACATGGGGAGCGGCCACACGCTGGGCGAGGCGGCCGGCACCAGCGCCGTCACCGTGAACATCCAGCAGCTGCCCACCCACCTCCACGGGCTGCAGGCGGTGAACGCGCCCGCCACCACCAACTCGCCGAACAATACGACGATGTTCGCGAACTCCACCGGTTCGCAGGCATACCAGCCGGCCGCCAACCTGGTGGCGATGGCGGCGAACGCCGTGTCGAGCGTGGGAGGCAGCCAGGCGCACACCAACATGATGCCGTACCTGGTCCTGAACTTCATCATCGCGCTGCAGGGCATCTTCCCCTCCCAGAACTGACGGAGACCAACCCATGGCTCAACCCTACGTGGGCGAGATCCGGATGTTCGCCGGAAACTTCGCACCCAATGGCTGGATGTTCTGTGAGGGGCAGACGCTCCCGATCTCCGAGAACGACGTGCTGTTTCAGCTCATCGGCACCATGTACGGCGGTGACGGCGAGGAGACGTTCAACCTCCCGAACCTTGCCAGCCGCGTTCCGATGCACTTCGGCAAGGGTCCCGACGGGGTCACGTACACGATGGCCGAGATGGCGGGGACCGAGCAGGTGACGCTCTCGACCCAGCAGATCCCCAATCACACGCATCCGCTCATCGCGAGCAACGACATCGCCGGTCAGACCACGGCGGGCGGGAACGTGCTGGCCACCCCGGTGTCCGTGACGGTGCTCCCGTATGGCTCCGACCAGCCCACGTCCGTCATGAACCCGCAGTCGATCACCGCCGCCGGCGGCAGCCAGCCACACGAGAACACGCAGCCGTTCCTCTGCATCAACTTCATCATCTCGTTGTTCGGGGTCTTCCCGAGCCAAACCTGAGGAGCGCGCAGCCATGTCCGATCAATTCGTGGCGGAGATCCGGATCTTCCCGTTCAACTTCCCGCCCACGGGGTGGGCGTTCTGCGACGGGCAGCTGATGCCGATCTCGCAGAACACCGCGTTGTTCTCGTTGCTGGGCACCACGTACGGAGGTGACGGCAAGAGCACCTTCGCCCTTCCGGACCTGCAGGGCAGCGCGCCGATGCAGCCCGGCCAGGGGCAAGGGCTCTCGCTGCGCGACCTGGGCGAGATGTCGGGGGTGGAGGCCATCACCCTGCTCGTGTCGGAGATCCCGTCGCACACCCATACCCTCACGGCCTCGCAGGCGGATGGGCTGGAGCGCTTGCCGGGGGACCAGCTTCCGGCACAGGGAATCGGCGTGGGGCTGTACGCGGTTCCCGGAGCCACGACGCTGATGGCCTTCCAAGGGCTGCCGCCGGCAGGTGGCGGTCTGCCGCACAACAACATGCAGCCGTATCTCACCCTCAGCTTCTGCATCGCGCTGCAGGGGATCTTCCCGCAACGGCCTTAGCGGCACGCGGTGGAGCGGAGCAGCGGGGCGGCCCTCGGGCCGCCCCGTTTGCGCCGCCGGTAGGACAGTTCGTCGCGAAGTGTGGTGGAATCCACGTCCCAGCTCCGGTTTCGCAAGAATGATCCAGACCCCTTTCGGCCCCGTCTCTCTGCGCCCCATCACCGACGCCGACCTGCCGTTCCTGCTCCGGCTCTACGCGACCACGCGCGCCGACGAGCTGGCGCAGGTGCCCTGGACCGACGAGCAGAAGGCGATGTTCGTCCACCAGCAGTTCGAGGCGCAGCACGCGTGGTGGCAAGAGCACTACGCCACGGAACGCTTCGACCTGGTGCTGGTGGGGGGCCAGCCGGTGGGACGGCTGTACGTGGACGTGTGGGAGCGCGAGATCCGCATCGTGGACATCGCGATGATGCCGGAGTTCCGCCGCGGGGGGATCGGCACGCTGCTGCTGCGGCGGGTGTTCCGCGAAGCCGACGCGGCCGGCAAGCCGGTGAGCATCCACGTGGAGGTGTTCAACCCCGCGCGGCGCCTCTACGAGCGGCTCGGCTTCGTGGAGAAGGGCACCCATGGCGACGTGTACATCCTGATGGAGCGGCCGGCTGGCGGCGCAGTCCCGGCCGAGGCGCCGGCCTGACGCATTCAGGGGGACGTAATGGGGTCATGCACGTCGTCGTGCGGAGTAGCGTAGTTTGGGCCGCAGGACAGATGTTCCGTAATGAAGTGTTGCTCACAGGCCACACTATGATACATCGGTGTCCCGGTTTGCACGCTGCGGCCGGCGTGCACGCCGTGCACCGATTCGGCCGCAAATCGTTGGCATGTAAGCATCTCCGGCAGGCGCGCGCGAAGTAGCCCGCGCACGGCTCGCAACCTGCCTTTGGCCGCCCGTGCACCATCGTGGGCCGCCGCTCTCGCCTCCTCTTCGCCTGCTCTGGCGAAAGGCCTCCGCAGCAGCACTCACTCCGGCCACGTCCGGGTGTTCCGTGCCTCCCGTGCCGCCTGCGTGGCGCGCCGGGTGGATGGGGCGCTCCGCCCCCTCGATCCGTACCCTGAGTAAGGAGAACCACCCCATGCTACGACTCAAGCGCGTCGCCGCCGCGGCGGCCGTACTCGCGGTCGCCGCGTGCTCCGCCGACTCGTCGTCGCCGCTGGCACCCGAAACGCCGCGCGCGACGATCTCGGACGCCGCCCACGCGGGCGCCGTTCCGGGCTTCTACTTCCTGCCCCCCATGGTGTCGCAGCCCACGGTCTCGGGCACCTTCGACGCCACCCTGCAGCCGCGCGTGGAGATCTGCGAGCTGTCGGGCAGCGTGTGCGGCACCGTCATCGCCACCTTCGTCCCGGGAACCGGTTCGACCAACGTGCGGGTGGACGCGGGTGGGCAGAACTACATCGTGAACTGGCACGCAGGCAGCTACAACCTCGACGTCAACAAGAACTACCGGATCAGCGTCTTCCAGGGCGCCTTCCGCCTGGGCTACGCCGACGTGGACGTGGTGGGGAGCGGCAAGGACCTGAAGAACGTGGATTCGAACCAGTTCATCCCGCTCCAGGACAACCGCACGCTGCCGATCAAGTTCCGCATCGAGACGGGCATCCCGGCGCAGCTGGTGGTGAGCCCCGCGTCGGACTCGGTGTACGTGGGCGGCACGAAGCAGTTCACGGCGAGCTACCTGGACCTGCACGGCAACCCCGTGAGCGGGCCCGCGGTCACGTGGAGCAGCTCGAACCCGGCGGTGGCCACCATCGACGGCAGCGGGCTGGCGACCGGCGTGTCGGCGGGGACGGTGACGATCACCGCCAGCAACGCCTACACCTCGGGCACGGCCACGCTCAAGGTGATCCAGCCGAACACGCCGCCGGTGGCGAACCCCGACACGTTCGAGGCGATCGGGAACGTGACCATTCCCGTGGCAGCCCCGGGCGTGCTGGCGAACGACACCGACGCGGAGACGCCGGCCGGGCTCGGCGTGGTGGCGGAGACGGTGACGACCGCGAATGGCGGCACGGCCACGCTCGCGGCGGACGGCAGCTTCACCTACCTGAGCGGCGCCGGCTTCACGGGCACCGACTCGTTCACCTACACGGTGACCGACGGCTCGCTGACGGCCACCGGCACGGTGACGATGACGGTGCCGACCCGCGTGTGGTACGTGAGCAATGCCAACGCGCAGGCGGGTGACGGGCGCGACGCGTCGCCGTTCGGCACGCTGGCGGCGGTGGAGGGTGCGTCGGCCCCCGGCGAGACGATCTTCCTGCTCTACGGCAACGGCACCACGGCCGGGTACGACGCGGGGATCACGCTGCAGGCCGGGCAGTCGCTGACCGGGCAGGGCGTGGCCGCCGACGTGACGGCGGTGGTGAACGGCCAGACGGTGGTGCTGCTGGAGGCCGGCAACGCGCCCACGGTGACCAACGCGGCGGCCGGTGCCACCATCCGGCTGGCGACGGGCAACACGGTGCAGGGGCTGAACGTGAACTCGACGGCCGGCGCCGGGATCAGCGGCAACGGCTTCGGCACCTTCACCGCGGGCGCCGTGAACGTGGCGGCGATCGGCGGGCCTTCGCTCGACCTGCAGAACGGCACGGTCGCGGCGAGCTTCGCCTCGCTGTCTTCGGCCAACAGCTCGGGCGCGGGGCTGCGCCTGGTGGGCGTGGGCGGCACGCTCGCGGCGCCGGCCGGGGTGGTGAGCAACGCCGCGGGCGCGGGCGTGGAGGTTTCGGGCGGGAACGCAAACGTGAGCTACGGCGGCAGCATCACCGGCAGCGGCACGCGCGCGGCCTCCGTGACCGCCCGCACGGGTGGTGCGCTCACGCTGTCGGGCGACATCGCCGACGCGAACGGCGGCATCCTGGTGCAGAACAACACCGGCGGGACGATCGCGTTCAACGGCGGGTCCAAGGTGCTGGCGACCGGCGCGGGAAGCGGCGTGACGCTGGCGAACAACACCGGCGCCACCGTGAGCTTCGGCGGCGGGGGGCTGGCGATCACCACCACCACCGGGACCGGCTTCAGCGCGGCGGGCGGCGGCACGGTGAACGTCACGGGCGCCGACAACACGATCTCGGCGAGCGGCGCCACCGCGCTCAGCGTGGTGAACACGACCATCGGCCCCAGCGGGCTGTCGTTCCGCAGCATCTCGGCTGCGAACGACGGCAACGGCATCGTGCTGGACAACACGGGTGCGGTGAACGGGCTGCAGGTCACGGGCGCGGGCGCCGCCTCCAGCGGCGGTGTGATCCACGACATGAGCGGGAGCGGCGTGCTGCTGTCGAGCGCGCGCAACGTATCGCTTGCCTGGATGGAGATCCGCAACACGGGCGCGAGCGGGGTCAAGGGCACGCGCGTGGTGAACTTCGCCTTCCGCAACGGCGTGATCGACAACTCCGGCACCGCCCTGGGGGCGAACGAGTCGAACATCGCCTTCAACGCCTCGGCGGTGGGTAACGAGAACAACGTGTCGGGTACCCTGGCCATCACCGGGAGCACGCTCACGAACGCCACGTGGCATGGCATCGACGTGGTCAACTTCAGCGGCACGCTGGCCGACGTCGACATCTCGGGGAACACGGTCACCAGCAGCACCTCGGCTTCGGCCTCGCTCGGCAGCGGGATTCGCCTGCTCGCCCGCGGCTCGGCGGCCGGTGCCGCCTCGGTGGTGCACGCCTCGATCGCCAGCAACGGCGTCCAGAACTTCCCCAGCGGCTCGGGGATCCTGGTCCATGGCGGCAACGCCACCGCCGGCGGGCCGGCGGTCGTGTTCGGCACGCCCGGAAGCGGCACGGACGTGATCTCCGTCACCGGCAACCTGGTTTCGGGGCAGGCGTTCGCACGTATCGGGATCAATGCCATCACCGCCAACTTCACCGGTGTGGGGCAGGGCAACTTCGACGTGTCGGGGAACGGCACCGCCGGGTCGCCGATCTCGAACGTGGCTGGCACCGCGATCTCGCATTCGGTGCTGGGGCCGGCGACCGTGACCGCGAGCATCAACAACAACGTCGTGAATGCCGGGAACAGCTTCGGTGCGCAGGGGATCGGCGTGGGTGCCGACGCCCTGTTCGGGGCGACTGACGCCCCGGTGGTGGACGTGGCCATCTCGGGGAACACGATCGCCGGTACCGACGGCAACGGGATCCTGGCGGTCGCGAGAGGCTCGGCGGCGACCCTGCGCGCAAAGGTGCAGAACAACACCGTGGCGGCCCCGCTCACGGGCGTTCGCCCCGGCATCCGCGTGGACGCCGGTTCGGCCGCCGGCAACGTGTCGGTGTGCCTGAACATCTCGGGGAACGCCAGTGCGGGCTCGGGCGGCAGCCGCGGGATCGGGCTGCGCAAGCAGGGCACGAACCCGGCGGTCAATGCGTTCGCGGTGAACGGGATGGCGGCCACCTCCACCCCGGCCGTGGAGAGCTACGTCGACGGGCTCAACCCCGCCGGCGGCCTCACGCAACTGCTGTCGGCCACCTCGGGTTTCAGCAACTGCTCGCTTCCCTGAACGGCCGGTTGAGGGATGGATGAAGAAGCCCCCGCGCCAGCATGGCGCGGGGGCTTCGTCCGTCTATCATCGAGGCTTCGCGCTTACGTGAACACGGCCTCGTAGCGCATGCCGCCGGCGTCGGGGCCGATGGGGACCAGGAAGCAGTCGAAGGGCTCCAGCGCCTCGCTCTCGATGCGGTAGATCTGCTGCGGGATCACCGCGTCGGGGCGGGCGTGGAAGGTGAGCGAGAAGGGGATGCGGGGGCGGCTGGCCGCTTCCGCATGCCCCCAGGGGCTCACGTCGCTCAGCAGCGTGACCATCTCGTGCGTGTCGCTCACGATCACGCGGAACGGCTGGCCCACGTGCGGCTTGAAGGTGTCGATGGTGAAGGTTTCGAGCATCGGCGCGGCTGGTGGAGAGGGCGGGGCAGGGTGGGTTTGCGCGGGTGCGGCCGGGGAGGCCGATGTATCCCATCGCGGTGCGAAAGGTCGTCCCGGCGGGCGGCGGGCGCAAGTACGGAAGCCGCCGCCTCGCGTCGCGGCGGCGGCCTTCTGGGCGCCGGGAGGCGATGCCCCCCCGAGCCCCGAGGCCGTCACGGCCGGCTTTCGATGGGCTCTCCCTCGCGCCGGCCGAACGATCGAGAACGACGACCTGATTACTTCCCCGTGAACATCGCCGGCCGCTTCTCCAGGAAGGCGGCGACGCCTTCGCGCTTGTCGTCGCTGGCGAAGCAGGTGACGAAGAGCTCGGTCTCGTAGGCCAGGCCGGCGGCCATGGGCATCTCGCCGGCGGCGCGGACGGCGCTCTTGGCCATGCGCAGCGCCACGGGCGACTTCTCGGCCATCTTGCGCGCGAACTCCAGCGTCTTCTCGCGCAGCTCGGCGGCGGGGTGCACCACGTCCACCAGGCCGATGCGGTGCGCCTCGGCGGCGTCGATGATCTCGCCAGAGAGGACGAGGCGCATCGCCTGGCCCACGCCCACCACGCGCGGCAGCCGCTGCGTGCCGCCGCCGCCGGGGATGATGCCCAGGTTGATCTCGGGCTGGCCGAGCTTGGCCGTGTCGGCGGCGATGCGGACGTCGCAGGCCAGCGCCAGCTCGCAGCCGCCGCCCAGGCAGAAGCCGTTGATCATGGCGAGCACCGGCTTGGAATACGCGGCCACCTCGTCGAACACGCGGCGGCCGGTCATGGTGGCGCGCTGCTCGAGCGGCGTGCGGTCCGCGAACTCACCGATGTCGGCGCCGGCCACAAAGGCCTTGTCGCCCGCGCCGGTGATCACCAGCACGCGCACGGCGTCGTCGTCGCGCAGGGCGTCGAGGGCGGCAACCAGCTCGGCGCGCACGATGGAGTTGAGCGCGTTGCGCTTCTCCTGGCGGTCGATGGTGATCAGCGCGACGCCGGCTTCGGTGTCGATGCGGAGGGTTTCGTAGGGCATCGGAGCGAGTGCGAAAGTGCTAAGTCGGCCGAGGATTGGTTGCGCGGATGAATCCACGGCGAAAAGGATACGAAGTCCGCCTTCGCGGCTACCGGCGATGTCGCGGCCGTCGCGCTGGTGATCGCGACGGGCTACGATGCAGGTCGGCGGTTCGCGCCGAGCCAGAGCCGGCGCAGGGCGGCGGCGAGCAGCGCGGTGACGGCTGCGGCGGCAAGGGTTGCGAGGGTCACGAGGATCCCCATCACCACCCACGCGCCGGCGGACGCACCGTGCGTCGCGTCGCAGCATCGCAGCATCACCACCGCGGCCGAGATCGGCGCGAGGATGAGAAGGCCCGCCACGCCGCCGAGGACGGCCGCGACGCGCGTGGTCCAGTGAAGCCGGCGCCAGGCGACCGGTGTCAGCGGCATCGATCTTCTCGTCCGATCACCACTTGTAGAACCCCTCGCCCGACTTCTTCCCCAGCTTTCCATCGCGCACCATCGAACGCAGCAGCTCGGGCGGGGCGTACTGGTCGCCGCCCAGCTCGCGGTGCAGGTACTCGGCGATGCCCAGGCGCACGTCCAGGCCCACGAGGTCGGTGAGCTTCAGCGGGCCCATGGGGTGGTTGTAGCCCAGCTCCATCGCCTTGTCGATGTCCTGCGGGCTGGCCACGCCCTGCTCCACCATCCGCATCGCCTCCAGGCCCAGGATCACGCCCAGGCGGCTGGACGCGAACCCCGGCGTGTCGGTGACCACGATGGGCTCCTTGCCGATCGCCCGCGCGTACTCGAGCGCCGCGTCGAGCGTGGCCTGCGACGTCTGCCCGCCGCGCACCACCTCGAGCAGCTTCATGATGTGCACGGGGTTGAAGAAGTGCAGCCCGATCACCCGGTCGGGCTCGCCCGTGGCGGCGGCGATGCGGGTGACGGAGAGCGACGAGGTGTTGGTGGCCAGCACCGCGGTGGTGGGCGCGAAGCCGTAGACGTCGGCGAAGATGCGCTCCTTGATCTCCATCTGCTCGGGCGCGGCCTCGATCACCAGCCAGGCATCGCCCACCGCCTCGTGCACCGTGCCGGCGGCGACCAGGCGGCCGCGGGCGGCGGCGGCGTCTTCGGCCGGCACCTTTCCGCGCTCCACGCCCTTGCCGAGGTTTTCGCCGATCTTGGCGAGGCCCTTCTCCACGGCGCCGGGTTGCGGGTCGTAGAGCGTCACGCTGTAGCCCGCCATGGCGCTGACCTGCGCGATGCCGTGGCCCATGGTGCCCGCCCCGATCACGGCGACGGTTCCGGTGTTTTGCTCGGGCAAGGTGGCTCCGTGGTGCGGGAGACGGGTTCGGTCTGTGGTGTGGCCCTTACGCGGCCGCGAGCCGACAGCTCCCGGTGTGATCTACCCGGGCGGCTCAGGACGCGGTCGATCAGCCGTGTTCAAGCGCGTCGGGGCGAACGAAGTCGCTGCAACGGCGGCTCAAAGTCCGCTTGCGGACTTCCGCGCGGACGATGGCGCGGGGACCCGTGGATTTGCGTCGTCACGGGTTGAAGACGGGCTGGAACGTCGGCAAGCCCGCCTTGGAGTACCGCGGCCGCGATTCGAGCGCGGGCGGCAACTTCGGGGGTGAGGGCGGGCGGCGCAACTGCGGCTGGGTGAGGATCGAGGGTAGAAGCAGACGTGGCGGCGGTAGAGCGGGCCGAGGCTCGGCGCTGAGTTCCCTCGTCTACAGCCACCGCGCGACGCCGCCGTGGTGTGAGCAGGTGCCGCGGCGGTGCGCGCTGTAGGAGTACGTCCCGTCGCGGCAGACGGCGCTGGCGCCCGAGGGATAGGTGCGCGCCCTCCGCTCCGTCCGCGTGCGATGCACGGTCACGGGCGGCGGCGCATACGTCCGCAGGTTGCGGCTGGCGCGATAGACGTAGCCCGCCGGCTCTCCGTAGCGCTCGTAGACCGGGGCCCATCCGCCGTCATCCCCCGGCCCCACCTCTACCTGCTCGCCTGGCGAAACCGTGCGCACCACCGCGAACGCCGTCCCCGCGCCGGCGCGAATGTTCATCCGCCCGTGCGTGAAGAGCGTCTCTCGCGTGTGCGGGGTGGCCGAGTAGGTGCTCGTGGTGTCCGTGCTCAGCAGGGCGGGGTTGCCCGACCCACTGCCAGATCCGCCGATGAGCGAGCCGCAGAACCCCGCGAACACGAGGAGCATCAGCGCCAGCCCGCCGCATCCCCCACACCCGCTTGCGGTGGGAGTCGCCGCGCGGCCGGCGACGCGACCGCCCTCGCCGCCGCCGATTCGTGAACGGCTGGAAAGCCCGATCACCGGGATTCCTGCGTTCACGTACGTGCCGCGCCTGCCGGCGTTCACGCTCAACCCGCGCCCGCCGAGCGTGGTGCTCACGCCCGAGCGGCTGAGATTCAGCTTGATGCCCGGGGCGATCCGGATGGATTTGCGGAAGCGGAAGGCCATGAGAGCCAAACCCGGAAAGAGGATGGACTGTCCAGCAGCGCGATGAGTCGTCGAGGTCTATCGCCGCATTCTGCTCCAGGGCGAACCTAAGGGACCAGCCACTTCTTCACCCCATGGTGACCGCTACAACTCCCGGAGCGCGTCGGGTGATACCAGTACGACCCGTCGTTGCAGAGCGCCGTGGCAGGTCGGTCCGTTCCCGGTTCGGGAGCGCGGCGATCCTCCGCATTCGCGCTGGGAACGGCACGATCCGTCGGTGGTCTCGGGCCGAAGTTCTCGCTGGAACGGTATGCGTAGCCGAGCGCGTGGCCTTTCGAGTCGAAGATCCGTGCCCATCCGTTGCTGGCGCGCTCGCCCGCCCGCACGGGCTCGCCGGGATCGAGCGTGTCCAGCACTGCGGACGCTCGCCCTGCGTCCTCGTGCACCAGGACCTCACGCTGTGCGTACACCACCTCCTGCTTCGTGGGAAATTCACCGATGCTTTGAGGGCGCGCGCTACTTCCCGGCAGATGCACGCCGTTGCGGAGACCGAGGATGGTGAGCAGCACGGCCACGACCGCCCCGACCAGCACCCGGACGATTCGTGCGAGCCACCTCCGTGGCGGCGGAGGTGTCAGCGGCGGAACGGCGGGGCCGGAGGCCTGCGCGCCGCCCGGCTGGCTGGACTTTCGCGCGAGCTCGGTGAGAAAATCGTGGAGGTCGGGCGGGCCATCGTCGAAGTCGTCGTGGTGCGGCATGGGGCGTACGTTCGAGTTGACGGATCAGCATGGAAGTGGGGATCCGGTACATCGGACAACGAGTGGAGTCGGCCGCGCTCCGGTCGCGCCACCGGTGGATTGGAAGGACACGGACAACGTGTTTCACAGCATCTCCGCTGCACCAGAACGAGTCGGCAGCCGCGGGAACGCTCCCACGGCTGCCGACTCGTTCGATGCTGATGCGTGAGCGCCGGTGTGGCTACGCCGGCGCCGGCCTTTCCAGCGCTTCGCGGAGCGCGTCGAGGGTGGGTTCCAGCGGCTCGGCATGCGAAGGGTGGTCGAGCAGGCGCTGCAGCTCGGGCGGTATCCCCACCGCGCGTCCGATCAACGGCTCCACCACTCCGTCGAACTTCGCGGGGTGCGCGGTGGAGACGACGATCCAGTCCTCGCCGCCGATGCGCTCGCGAACGGCCACGGCGGTGGCGGTGTGCGGATCCCACACCTCGCCCCACACCTCCGGCCCCTCGCGGATCACGCGGCGGATCTCGGCGTCGTCCACCCGCTCGGCGCGGAGCGCGCCGCGGGCCGCGCTCTCGCCGCCGAACAGGTGGAGGACGCGCTCCATGTTGCTGGGGCTGCCCACGTCCATCGCGGTGGCCAGCGTGGCGACCGTGGGATGCGCCGTCCAGGCGGCGCCGGCGGCGAACGCGGTGACGGCGGGGTTGGCGTTGGTCGCCATCACCACCTCGCGCACGGGCACGCCCACCGTGCGCGCCCAGAGCGCCGCCGCGGCGTTGCCCAGGTTGCCCGAGGGGATGACGAAGCCCGGCTGCACGCCGTGGCGCCGCACGTATTCGCGGGCCGACCAGGCGTAGTACGCCATCTGCGGCAGCAGGCGGCCCACGTTGATGCTGTTGGCCGACGAGAGCCGGCGGGCGGCGCGCAGCTCGGGGCTGGCCATGGCGGCCTTCACCAGGCGCTGGCAATCGTCGAAGGCGCCGCGCACGGCGAAGACGCGCACGTTGCCGCCCCACGCGGTGAGCTGCTTCTCCTGCCGCGGCGACACCATCCCCGCCGGGTACAGCACGGCCACCTCCACGCCGGGTCGCCCGTGGAATGCCGCCGCCACCGCGCCGCCCGTGTCGCCCGAGGTGGCCACCAGGATGGTGAGCGGGCGCGCGTCGGCATCCGCATCGTCCCTCACGATCCGCGACAGCACACCGGCCAGGAAGCGCGCGCCCACGTCCTTGAACGCCGCCGTGGGGCCGTGGAACAGCTCCAGCACCGCCGTGCGCCCGCGCAGGTCGCGCAGCGGCACGGGAAAGGTGAACGCCTCGCGGCAGATGGCGCCCAGCTCGCCCTCCAGCGCGTCGCCCGTGAAGAAGGGCGCCAGCAGCCGCTCGGCCACCTCGGCCAGCGTGTGGGCGCCGTCGAGCGCGCCGGGCGGCAGGGCGGGGAAGGCTTCGGGCACGTAGAGCCCGCCGTCGGGCGCGATGCCGCGCAGCACCGCCTCCGAGAGCGTGGCGGAGCCGCCGCCGCGGGTGCTCACGTATCTCATGCTGCACCCATTCGGCACCCGCTCGGCAGTGCGCGCATGCATCGACGAGAGCGCAGATGCCGGAGCCGGACGGCCCGAGTCGCGGAAGACGCAGCCGATGCTGTCGTGTGGAACGGTGCGACGGCGTGGAAAGATGTGGCGGCCCGCGACGGCGCAGGGGTGTTGGACGATGCAGCGGTGCGGGAAGATGCAACCGTGCAGGACGATGCGAGCGGGTGGGACGAGGCGATGGTGTCGCAGGACGATGCGATTTCGCAGGATGACGTGATCGGGTGGGACGATGCGATTTCGCGGAAGGATGCGACTGAAGTCGCGGCTACAACGGCACGCAGTCCGCCTTCGCGGACTTCGCCCCGGTGCGAGATCGGGTGATCGCCCGTCCTCGACGGCGGTATCGCGGGTCGGGCGTGCAGACACGGCACGATGTGGATCGTCGCCCCCGAGACGGACAGCCGTGGAAGTCCGCGTAGGCGGAGTGCGTGCCTTTGTAATCGCGAGCTCACTCGCATATTCCACGCGAGAAAACGTCGTCCCGAGTCGCCGCTCATCCCCATCACTCCACCGCTTCCAGGCGCGCGCCGGGCCCGTCCACGGCCGACACCCAGCCGCGCGCCGGCACGCCGCCGCCCACGAACGCCGCCACCATCGCCTCGCGGGCCCGCTCCGCGTCGGCCTCTCCCGCGCACCAGGCGAACACGCTGGGGCCGGCGCCCGCGATGGAGCAGCCGAGCGCGCCGGCATCCATCGCCGCGGCCTGCACGTCGCGGAAGCCGGGGATCAGCCGGGCGCGGTGCGGCTCCACCAGCACGTCGCGCAGCGAGCGGCCGACGAGCGCCAGGTCGCCCGCGCAGCAGCCGGCCACCACGCCGGCCAGGTTGGCGCACTGGTGGATGGCGTCGTGCAGCGGCACCTCGCGCGGGAGCACGGCGCGGGCGTCGCGCGTGTTCAGGCTCAGCTCCGGCAGCACCAGCACGCAGCGCAGCGCGGCCGGCGCGGGGAGCGCCACCACGTCGGCGGGGATCGCCGAGCGCACCAGCACCAGCCCGCCGAACAGCGACGGCGCCACGTTGTCGCCATGGACGGCGCCGCTGGCCACCGTCTCGCCCGCGAGCGCGTAGGGGAACAGCTCCGCCACCGGCAGCGGCCGCGGCAGCAGCGCGTTGGCCGCCACCACCGCCGCCACCGCCGACGCCGCCGACCCGCCGATCCCCGAGCTCAGCGGGATCCCCTTCTCGATCGCCACCGACACGCCCAGCCTGGGCGCGTGGTCGCGCAGCAGCGCCAGCACCGCCGTGCCGGCGGTGTTCAGCGCCGGGTCGGGCGGGAGGTCGCGCACGCACCCCGTCACCGCGCCCATCACCACGCCGGGGGTGGCGGCGCGCGTGACGGTGACCCGGTCGCCGGTGGCGGCGATGGGGTGGCCCAGCAGGTCGAAGCCCACGGCCAGGTTGGACACGCTGGCGGGGGCGAAGGCGGTGGCGCGGCGGGGGGCGGTCACGGCTCGCCGCCCAGGTAGCTGGCCAGGCGCAGCAGGTCGGCGAAGACGCCGCCGGCGGTCACCTGCGGGCCGGCACCCGGGCCCTGCACGATGAGGGGATTCGGCGAGTAGCGCCGCGTCTGGAACTGCACGATGTTGTCGGTAAGGTTCAGGCGGGCGAAGGGGTGCGTGGCGGGGTAGCCGCGCAGCCGCACGCTGGCGTGGCCCTCGCGGTCCACCACGCCCACGAAGCGCAGCCGCTCGCCGCGCGCCTGCGCCTCGCGGCAGAGGCCGGCGAACGCATCGTCGTGGCCGCGCAGCCGGCAGAGGAAGTCGTCCACGCTGCCGCCCTGGAGCTCGGGGGGCACCAGCCCCTCCAGGGCCACGTCCTCCAGCTCGATGCGCAGCCCCATCTCGCGCGCCAGGATCACCACCTTGCGCGCCACGTCGGCGCCCGACAGGTCGTCGCGCGGGTCGGGCTCGGTGAAGCCCTGCCGCCGCGCCTCGGCCACCAGCTCGGAAAAGGGCCGCTCGCCGTCGAAGGCGTTGAACAGGTAGCTGAGCGTGCCCGAGAGCACCCCCTCGATCCGCTCGACCTCGTCGCCCGTGGCGATCAGCTCGCGCAGCGTCTGGATGATGGGCAGGCCGGCGCCCACCGTGGTCTCGTACAGGTAGTGCGCCCCGGGGCCGCGGCCCAGCGCGCGGAGCTGGTCGTAGTAGCCCAGCTCCAGGGTGTTGGCGCGCTTGTTGGGGGTGATCACGTGGATGCCGCGGCGCATCCACTCGCCGTAGCGCCGGGCCACCCCCTCGTCGGCGGTGCAGTCGATGATCACCGTGTGCGGGAGGTGGTCGGCCTGCACGTGGTCGACGAACGCGTCCAGGTCGAAGGGCTCGCCCGCGGCCACCGCCTCGCGCCAGTGGCCCAGGGGGATGCGGCGCCGGTCGAGCGCCATGCGGCTGCGCTTGGCGATGGCGCGCACGCGCAGGTCCACGCCGCGCTCGTCGTGGATCGCCTCCACCCGCGAGGCGAGCTGGTCGAGGAGCGCCGAGCCCACCACGCCGGGGCCGATGATCCCCACCGACAGCGTCTGCCGCGACAGGTACAGCCCCGAGTGGACCGCGCGCAAGGCACGCTCGCCCTCGGCCCCGTCCACCACCACGGTGATGTTGCGCTCGGACGAGCCCTGCGCGATGGCGCGGATGTTCACCCCCGCCTTGGCCAGCGCGCCGAAGAAGCGCGCGGCCACCCCCGGGTGCCCGGCCATCCCGTCGCCCACCACGGCGATCAGGGTGCATTCCGGGTCTACCTCCAGCGTCTGGATCAGCCCGTGGTGCCGCTCGGCGAAGAAGGCGGCCTCCACCGCGGCGCGCGCGGCGCCCGCGGCCGCCGAGGGCACGGCCAGGCAGATGGAGTGCTGCGAGCTGCCCTGCGACACCATCAGCGCCTCCACCCCCGTCTCGCGGAGCGCGGCGAACAGGCGCGCGGCGGTGCCGGGCACGTCCTCCATCCCCGGGCCCTCCAGGTTGAGCAGCGCCACGCCCTCCACCGACGAGATCCCCTTCACCCCGCCCAGCGGCGAGCCGTCGGCGTCGATGCGGGTGCCCGGCGCCTCGGGGCGGAAGGTGTTGCGGATGTAGACGGGGATGCCGTGCTCCACCGCCGGGCGCATGGTGGCCGGGTGCACCACCCCCGCACCGAAGTGCGCCAGCTCGGTGGCCTCGCGGTAGCTCAGGCGGTCCAGCACCAGCGCGTCGGGCACCAGCCGCGGGTTGGCGCTCATCACGCCGTCCACGTCGGTCCAGATGTGGATCTGGTCGGCGCCCAGCAGCGCGCCGAAGATGGAGGCCGAGTAGTCGCTGCCGTTGCGCCCCAGCGTGGCCGGCACGCCGGCGAGGGTAGACGCCACGAAGCCGGTGATCACCAGCATGGGCGGCACTCCGCCGCGCGCCTCGGCCCACGCGGCCAGCCGCCGGCGCGAGGCCTCCCAGTCCACCCGTGCCGCGGCCTCGGCCGGCTCGGCCACCAGCACCTCGCGCGCGTCGAGCCAGTCTCCGCCGGCGCCGCGGACGCCCAGGTGCGCCGCCAATAGCCGCGCGCTCCACACCTCGCCGAGGCCCACCACCATGTCGGCGGCGCCGCGCGGGCTGTGGCGCACGATCCAGGCGGCGCGCAGCACGTCGTCCACGTCGGCCAGGTCGCGCTCGAGCGCGCCCGCCACGGCGGCCAGCGCGGGCCCGTCCAGCAGCTCGGCGGCAGTCTGCAGGTGCCGCTGGCGCAGGGCGTCCAGCGCCTGCCGGTAGGCGGGGTCGCGGGCGCCGGCCAGCTCCACCGCGCGCACCAGCGCGTCGGTCACGCCCGCCATCGCCGACACCACCACGGCACATTTGGGCTCCGGACGCGCCATCACGATGTCCGCTACCGCCCGGTAGCGCTCGGAAGTGGCGACGCTGGTGCCGCCGAACTTGTGGACGATCAGGCCTGCGCTGCTCATCGGCGTTCGTGGGGTGGTTTGAGCCAGCTCCCGGCAGGGAAACAGAAGCGGCCCGTGGCTGGACGGGCCGCTCGCGTCTGCCGGTGATTTCTCCGCGTCCCGGCTTACCTGCGCGCGAGCTCCCGGCCGCAGCCGGTGCAGCGGGTCGCGGTCGTAGAGGTCGCGCGAGTGGTGTGCGGGGCGGCGATCATGCTGCCATGGTAACGACTGGATTGGAATGATGTCAAGCGTAGCTCGTAGTGGCGCATACAGCGCTGTGGGTTGGGCGTTCGAAATCGTGACTCGAAATCGGTGTGAGCTCCGCGTTGTGCTCGATGAGAAGTCGATGACGTGGACGCACCGCTATCGGACGCGGTTGGCGCGGGCCGGCCACACACGGCGCCACGCCGTCGCCCGGTAGGCGGTCAGGTCGTCAGATTGGGTCGGATTTGGCGTTGCGGCAGTGTGCAACGCCGTCGTGGAACGCGCAGGTGCCGGAGTGCTGGCTGCTGGACGAGAACCAGCCGTAGTAGACGGTGTGGAGCGGTGGACAACTCGGCAACCGGGGTCCCCCCCTCCCGCACCAGCTTCCGGCCTCGTGACGGCGACCGGAGGGAAGTTCATTGCTTGGACGAGCGGAGTGAATCCGCGGGAGCGATGCTGACCCGGTTATCGCCAGACGGGATCGGTCGCGGGGTAGCGCCAGTGCGCGACGCCGTGGTGCGACGAGCAGGTGCCGGAGCGGTGCTGGCTCGCGGAGAACCACCGGTCCCTGCACTGGGCGGTTTTCCCCTCCGGCCAGTGCCGCGGCGGGAAGAGCGGTGCGCCGACGACGAAGATACGGAGCAGCGCGGCCGCGAGAAGCATCATCACCACTAAGGTGAGCGCGGCGGGGTGGAGCAAAGTGAAGCGGGGGATTGGGCGTGGGCGGGTTCCCCCATCTCCACCGGGCGAAGGAAGGGTGGGACGCGGCCGGCGCCGCCGTCGCCGGTTGTTTGTCTGCGTGAGCTTGAGCCGGCGGTACTCGCGGGCGACTCTGCTCCGCAGGTCGGCATCGACGGAGGGCGAGGCGAAGCAAGGGTCAAACGATGGATTTTGGTCGATCAAGCTGCGATCTGTTTGCGCCAGCGGACCTGCAGGATGACGGATCTCTCTTCGCCACATCTATCGCGAATCTCCTGCATTGGTGAGGGAAATCATGGAGGGCTCCCGCGTACTCTGCGCCACGGGTGGTTCGACGGACACGGAGGAGGCGGTTCGCGGCGGGCGAGAGCGGTGCAGGCGGACGAAACGGCAGGCGGGCAGCGGATAATTCAGCTAAAGACGCAATGCTGTTGCTCGTGCCCTGGTCGCGTCGTGCACTTGCTCTGGTGCGGGTAAACGATGTGTCGATTCTCGTCCGGCGCCCCCTGCGCGATGGACATGGCCGCGTGGCGCGTTCGCCGTACCATGCCGACGCCCGGGGGCGCAGCTTCAAGTCGCCGCTCGGGCGATTCCGAAGTTCCATCTTGTGTGGTATGTTTAAATGGCATAATATGGGTGCACAGTAGGCCCGACCTCGCTTTTCATCCCGTCGGCTTCACCCGGAGCGCGCACCCGCCCAGGAGATCACATGTTCCGCACGTCTCGGTTCACCCGGTACCTGGCCATAGGGTCGGCCTTTGCCGGTGCGGCCTTCGCGATGGGCTACGACGCGAAGGTGGCCGTCGCGCAGGAAGTGCGGTGCTATCTGATGATGTGCACGGGGACGACATGCGTCGCGACTCAGATCCCGTGCCCCAAGAACGACATCGCCGAGAAGCCGCAGGTGTAGCGCACCGCGCCGTAGCCCAGCGGCGTGTCACCCGGATCGAGCCATCCGTGCGCCTTGGCGCGGACATCCGGCTTTTCAGAGTCTTTCGGATGGCTCCGCCGCAGGTGGAGCCGGACGAGACCGAACCCAACAGGAGGGACCGTGTCACAACGCAAAGGTGTGAAACTCGCCGCCGCGCCGCTGGCGATCGCCGCCGGCTGCCTGCTGGGCGCGTGCGAGCAGCCGCTGGCCGGCCGCGCGAGCCCACGGCCGGTGACGGTGGTGGACGCGGAGATCGCCACCGCCGCGGCCATCGCCCGGGCCGACCCGGGCCAGCTGAGCCGCGCGCGCGCCATGCTCGACGCGATGGTGGTGCAGTGGAACACGCCCGGGTCGAAGCTGCGCGCCGACGTGGAGCGCGCGGCCCCCGCCACGTGGAGCGACCTCCGCGCGGTGGAGCGCGGCGAGGTCCCGCCGGTGGGCGCCAAGCCGCTCCACGCCCTGGTCGTCCCCGCGCCGGCCGAGGCGACCGCCCCCGCGACGGAGCCCGCGCCTCGGCCGTGATGAAGCGTTCGCTGCTGCCTGCGCTCTTGTGCCTGGCGCTCCCGGCGTGCCGGGCGGACGACCGGCCGGCGCCGCGGGTGGCCGTCCGCGACAGCGCGGGGGTGTACGTCGTCGAAAACAGTGGAGACCCCGCCGCGCTCGGCTGGGCGCTGGGGCCCAACCCCGTGGACTTCGGCGGCGGCGCGGGCGGCGAGCTCCACGGCGTGACCGCCGTCACGCGCCTGGACGACGGTCGGATCGTGGCGGCGAACTCGGGCGCGAGCGCGCTCGAGATCTACGGCGCCAACGGGAAGCACCTTCGAACGGTGGGCAGGGCGGGCGAGGGGCCCGGCGAGTTCCGGGCGCTGTTCTGGGTGGGCCACCTGGCGAGAGACTCGATCGCCGCGTGGGACGCGGCGCTCAGCCGGCTCTCGGTGTTCGACCCGGCCGGCACGTTCGTGCGCACGGTCGCGCCGCGGTCGTCGCTCGGGATGTTTCCGCTGGCGGCGGGGGTGCTGCGCGACGGCCGCGTGCTCATCGCCGTGCGGGGTGCGGGGATGGGGAGCGGCACGGGGATCCGCGTGCAGCGAGACAGCGTCTCGTACGTAGCGCTCGCGCAGACGGGCGAGGTGCAGCCCGTGGCCCGGGTTCCCGGAACCGAGATGCTTCTGTCGGGCGCGGCCAGCGGCGGCATGCTGATGCGCCCGCTGCCATTCGGGCGCCAGACGGTGGCCGCCGCGCAGGGCGACCGGGTGTACGTGGGCACCGGCGACCGGTTCGAGGTGCTCGCCTACGAGCCGGGGCACGGCCTCCGCACGGTCGTGCGCGCCAGACACCGCCCGGTGCCCGTGACGCGCACCGAGATCGACGGCTACAAGCGCACGCTGGTGACCATCGGTGCCGAAGGCGACGCGCGACTGCGCGCCCAGAACGCCGAGCTGCTCGAGAAGGCCCCGTATCCCCGCGAGATGCCGCCGTTCACCGCGATCTCGGCCGATGCCGATGGCAACCTGTGGCTGCAGCCGCCCATGACCGCGTCGGCCGAGACTCTGCCGTGGATGGTGTTCGCGCCCGACGGTCGCGCGCGCGGCACCGTAGACCTTCCCGCGGGCCTGAACGTCCACGACATCGGGCGCGACTGGGTGCTGGGAACCGTGCTGGACGACGACCAGGTGGAGCACGTCCGGCTGTACACGCTGGTGAAGCGCGGCTGACGGCGCAGCAAATCACGATCGCTCCGCCTCGACGAACGGCGCGCGGCTCCATACCTGGAGCCGCGCGCCGTTCTGCCGTGGCCGGCCGCGGGAACGGATCTTTCACCGCCCGTCGGGCTCGCATCCGAAGCGGAGGGACGATGGCGACGAGCGGGTTCGAGGGCATCGAGGAAGTCCGGATCGAGAGCCTGGGTCAGCTGCTGGACCTGGTGACGCCCCAGGAGCACGACCCGGTGAGCGGGCGGATCCGCGATACGTCGGTGTACCGCGGCTCGGGGCACGCCGACTGGCCGCTGCTCACCAGCCTCGACCGTCTAGGCGGCATCGACCCGCCGCACACCAAGGCGCACCTCGAGGAGCACATCCTCCGCAACTTCATCCGCTACTCGCGGCCCTTTCTGCGGAACCCGCCGGCCAACGAGTGGGAGCTGCTGGTGGCCGCGCAGCACCACGGCGTGCCCACGCGGCTGCTGGACTGGAGCTATTCGCCGTTGATCGCGGCGCACTTCGCCACGCTGGCCGGGCCGGCCGACACCGACAAGGTGATCTGGCGCTTGAACTGGCGGCGCGTGCACGAGCATTTCGGCCTGCCGCCGCTGGCGTTCCTGGTGCAGGACCTGGCGGCCATGCTGCACGCCCGCGGCATCCACTCGATGGGCGAGCTGATGGCGCGCCCCGACCACGACGGCGCGCGCTTCGTGTGCATGCTCGACCCGCCGGCGCTGGACGACCGGATCGTGGCCCAGAGCGCCACCTTCGTCATCTCCACCGACAAGACGCAGCCGGTAGACGGGATCCTGCGCGAGGAGGGGCTGTCGTCGGCGCTCACGCGCTACGTGATCCCCGGCCAGCGCGTGAACTTCATCCGCGACCAGCTGGACCTGTGCGCGCTGGACGAGCGCAAGCTGTTCCCCGACCTCGACGGCGTTGCCGCCCAGCTCCGCCGCTACTACTCGCCCTCGGGCCAGCAGCCCGACGAGCGCGACCCCGCGTTGCGACGGGCGGAGGGAGATGGGTGAAGCGGGGGTGGTGCGGGAGGTGGAGCAGGACCCAGCCACGATCGAGGTGAGAAACGGCGTCGGCTTCGCAGCCGACCCAGCCGCGAGCGAAGCGAGCCCGCGTCCCTCCCCCAGGCTGTTTTGGGGGAGGGACAGGCGCCGCCAGGCGCCAGGGAGAGGGCCCCGCGAGGCTGGCGCGCTCACCAGACTATCGACGTCTGAGTCCAACTGAGTCCGGCTGAGTCGAAGCCCGCGTGACCCCCTACCGCACGAATGCTTCGCGCACCCCGCCGTCCACCGCGATCATCGCCCCCGTGGTGCGCGACGAGCGGTCGGACGCGAGGAAGAGGACGGCTTCGGCGACATCCTCCCCACGGACCTCCACGCCCAGCAGCGTGCGGCCGCGGTAGACGTCTTCCAGCCGCTCGGGGGCCACGCCGTAGGCCTTCGCGCGCTCCTCGCGGATGTCGCTCCACAGGCCGCTGCCGGCGAAGATGGCGTCGGGGTTCACCATGTTCACCCGCACGCCAATGGGGCCGCCCTCGATGGCCGCCACGCGCGCGAGCTGCGCTTCCGCCGCCTTCGAAGCGCTGTAGGCGGCGAAGTCCTTGCCCGGCGCGGTCACGTTCTTGGTGGCCACGAACACCATCGCCCCGCCGGTGCCCTGGCGGCGGAAGTGGCGCAGCGCGGCGCGGGTGACCAGGAAGTGGCCGGTTGCGTTCACCGCCAGGCTGCGTTCCCAGTCGCCCAGCTCCAGCGATTCGATCGGCGCGCAGTGGGCGACTCCGGCGTTGGAGACCACCACGTCTACCCCGCCGAACTCCAGCGCCGCCCGCTCCATCGCCGAAGCGACAGCATCCTCGCGCGTCACGTCCAGCGCGCAGGCGGCCGCCGTGCCCGCGCCCTCGCGCCCGGCGATGTCGCGCGCGACGGTCTCGGCGCCCGCGGCGTCGGTGTCGGTGACCAGCACGTGCGCGCCGGCGGCGGCCAGGCGGTGGGCGATGGCGCGGCCCAGGCCGCCGGCGGCGCCGGTCACCAGCGCCACGCGCCGCGCCAGCTCGCGCTCGGGCGGGGCCAGGGTGAGCTTGAACAGCTCCAGCGGCCAATACTCGGCGCCGAACTGGTCGCCCTCGGCCAGCGAGCGGTAGCCGCCCAGCGTCTCGGCGCCGGCCATGATGCCGATGGTGTGCAGGTAGATGTCGCGCGCCAGCTCGGCCGACTTCGCGTCCTTCCCCGCGGTGAACATCCCGATCCCCGGCACCAGCACGATGCGCGGCGCCGAGTCCTGCAGTGCCTCGTCCGTCCGGTGCCGGGCGACGTAGGCTGCATAGTCGGCGCGATACGTCTCCAGCGCGGTGGTGAAGGCGCGGGCGATCGCGTGCGTCTCCGCCGGGTTTTCTACATCCACCCAGAGCGGGTGCACCTTGGTGGTGAGGATGTGGTCGGGCGTGGCCGCGCCGGCGGCGGAAGCGGTGCGGCCGCGCGCGGAGGAGACGAACGCGAGGACGTCGGGCGAATCGGAGTAGCGCAGGATCACTCGCCGCTCGGCCGAGAAGGCGCCGCGGATGGCCGGGGCGAGGGCGGCGGCAGCGCGGCGGCGCTCGTCGTCCCCCAGCGCGTACCGCGGCTCGGCGGCGAAGACGGCGGCCGGGTCGCGGGCCTCCACGTAGGCGCGGGCGCGGTCCACCAGCTCCAGGTGGCGGCGATACGCCTCCTCCGGGCTCGCGCCCCACGTCACCAGCCCGTGGTTGAGAAGGATGAGACCCGGCGCATCGGGGTTCGCGCGGACGGCCTCGCCCACCTCCTTCGACAGCAGGAAGCCCGGGCGGCGATAGGGGATGCGGAGGATGCCGCCGCCCAGCGCGTCATCCAGCGCCGCGTGCGGGTCGGCGCTGTTGACCAGCTGCAGGATGGCGTCGGCGTGCGAGTGGAAGACGGCGGCCGCGGGGATGAAGGCGTGCAGCAGCGTTTCGATGGACGGGCGCGGCGCACGCGGGTCGGTGAGCGTGCGGGCGAGGTAGTCCACCATCTCCTCGTCGCTCATGTCGCCGCGCGCGATCAGCGGCAGCACGTCGTCCAGCCGCACGCCCGCGAAGTCGCCGCGCTTCGCGAACGCCAGGTCCGACCCGCTCCCCTTCACCCGCAGCACGTTCACCGGACGCCCGGCCACGTCGTGCTCGCCCACCTTCACGGAGGTGTTTCCGCCGCCCTTCAGCACCAGCGACGGATCGCCGCCCAGCTTTCGAGACCAGGCGACGAGCTCGTCCACCGCGTCGGCCGGGCCGGCATAGAGGTATTCCTGCGGGAGGATCACGGCGGTCTCGGTGCTGGACATCAGTGTCTGTGGAGTCGGAATCGGAGAGTGGACGACGCGCGTGGGGCCGCGCCGTTGAAGTCCGCGAAGGCGGACTGTGTGCCGTCGTAGCCGCGACTTCAGTCGCAACGTTCGCGTGATGCCCAGCGTCGCCATCCTGGCAACTAGCAACTACCCTAGCATCCGCACGCCGCGATCCCGCGCATCATCGATCCTCCCGCGGCGATATCCCGACGTCACGGTTCCCGAGCGTCGGGGCCCGATCCGGGGTCTCCGCCTCGCAACCGCTCCAGCATCCGCACGCCGCGATCCCGCGCATCATCGATCCTCCCGCGGCGATATCCCGACGTCGCTATTCCCGCGCGTCGGGCTCCGATCCGGGGTTTCCGTGGCGCAACTGCTCCAGCGTCAGCACGCCGCGGTCGGTGACGTAGCCGGTGACCAGGCGCGCGGGTGTGGCGTCGAACGCGGGGTTGCGGGCGGGCGAGCCGGGCGAGGTCACGCGGATGCGGTGGATGGCGCCGTCGTCGTCGGGGCCCGTCTGGTAGTGCACCTCGTCGCCGCCGCGCTCCTCGATCTCCACGCTCGCGCCGTCGGCCGTGCGACCGTCGAAGGTGGAGGGCGGCGCGGCCACGTAGAAGGGGATGCCGAACTCGCGCGCGCACACGGCCTTGGCCAGCGTCCCCACCTTGTTCACCACGTCGCCGTTGGCGGCGATGCGGTCGGCGCCCACGATCACCAGGTCCACCTCGCCGCGGCTCATGTAGTGCGCGGCGGCGTTGTCGGCGATCACGGCGTGCGGCAGCTCCTCGTTGGCCAGCTCCCACGCGGTCAGCCGCGCCCCCTGGCCGCGCGGCCGCGTCTCGTCCACCCACACGAACGGCGGGCGCCCCTGTGCCGCGGCCGAGAACACCGGCGCCAGCGCGCTGCCGAAGTCGACCGTGGCCAGCCAGCCGGCGTTGCAGTGCGTGAGCACCCGCGCACCCTGCGGGATCAGCGCGGCGCCGTGCTCGCCCAGCATCCGGCAGCTCTCCACGCTGGCCTCGGCGAACGCGTGCGCGGCGGCCAGCGCCGCCTCGGCCGGGTCGCGGGGCGAGGCTTCGGCGGCGCTCCACACGTGCTCGATGCCGGCGAACAGGTCGCGCGCGGTGGGGCGCGTGGCGGCGATGCGCGTGCGGGCCTCGTGCGCGTAGGGCCACGCGGCCACCGGCGGGGCCTCGGCGAACGCCTGCGCCATGGCGAACGCGCCGGCCGCGCCCAGCGCCGGCGCGCCGCGCACCACCATCTCGCGGATCGCCGCCGCCGTCTCGTGGTGCGTCTCGCAGCTCACGATGCGGAACTCGAACGGCAGCAGCGTCTGGTCGATCATGCGCACCACGCTCCCCTCCAGCCAGAGGGTGCGGTACGGAGTTCCGTGGACGCGCATGGATGCGGGGCTACGAGGGCCGAGATGGAGAAGGCGAAACGGGAAAGGTGGCCTGCGAGCGTGCGGCCTGCAACGGGCCGCCCACGAGTGGGTGAGGGGTACCTGGCGGCGGAATACCCGTCACTCCCCTGGGCCGAAGTGCTGGTATCCTCCCACCCCCAGCGGCTGCCGGTGGCCCTCGGCGTCGGTCCACCAGACTCCGTCGCCGCCGGATGCGCGGCCCACGCAGGTGAGGCGGGTGCCAAAGGCCAGCTGGAAGGCGCGCAGGTGCGGCTCCACGGCGCCCAGCGCGGCGGTGAAGCACAGCTCGTAGTCCTCGCCGCCGCCCAGCGCCAGCCGCAGCGCGTCGTCGCGCGTGCCGCCGTGGCGCAGCACGGCGGGGTGGATGGGGATCAGCTCGGGCGAGAGCAGGATCGCCACGCCGCTGGCCGCAGACAGGTGGGCCGCGTCGCCGGCCAGCCCGTCGGACAGGTCGATCATGGCGCAGGGCAGCCCGCGCTCGGCCAGCCAGCGCGCCTCGGCCACGCGCGGCACGGGCGCGGCGTAGCGCTCGCGCGCCCGCTTCGACGGGCGCGCACCGGCCAGCATCTGCCGCACGAACAGGCCGCTGCCGCCCAACTCGCCCGTCACCCACACCTCGTCGCCCAGCGCCGCGCCCGAGCGGCACACCGGGCGCGGCGCCTCGCCCACCACCGTCACGTCGATCACCAGCGGCCCCGTCGTGCGCGCCAGGTCGCCGCCCAGCAGCGCCGCGCCCGCGTCGCCCGCGGCGCGGCGCACGCCCTCCATCAGCTCCACCGCCGCGTCACCCGCATCGGCCTCGGGCACCGCGAGCGAGACCAGGACGCCGATCGGCCGCGCCGCCATGGCCGCCAGGTCGCTGAGCGCCGCGGCGGCCGCGCGCCCGCCGATCTCCCTCATGCTCAGCCAGTCGCGCCGGAAGTGCACCCCCTCCACCGACATGTCGGCCGAGAGCGCGATGCCGTCGCCCGCCACCACCGCACAGTCGTCGCCCGGGCCCAAGCGCAGGTCGGCGCGCTCGGGCGGATGCCGGGGGAGAAAGCGGCGGATCAGGTCGAACTCGGGCCCGGGCGCCAGCGGCGCGCCATCGGCGGCGGGGGAGCGAGACCGGCTGGATGAGCGCATGGGCGGAGGATACCACGGTGGGCCGGGGCGGCGCAAACAGGCCTGTGCCGCCGGCGGGGCCGTCCTCCGGGAGGGAGCGGCTGAAGCCGCGGCGCGCGAGGCTGTCCGCAGGGCTCGGATTGCGCGACCATCCTCGCGCGACGGGAGCCGTCACCCCGTTGACTCCGCTGACTCCGTGTGTGAAACCGCTGTTCTCGACCCAGGCGAACGGCAGCGTCTCTCCTCCCGCGAAACGACGGCGGGTGCGGCGGAATCCGTCCCGCCGCACCCCGTCGTTCCGCATCGACGCGGTGGAAGGTCAGAAGCCGTCCGCCCGCGGCGTGCACGGACAGTAGGTGAGGATCGTCTTGCACTGCCGCGCGGTGTCGCAGACGAGCGGGTCGGTCCACGCGTGGGCGTGCACGGTGCCCGCGTCGCCGCGCTCCGCGTCCGTCGCGAACGACTCCACCGCCAGCGCATCCAGCTCGAGCGTCAGCTTCCTCATCGGTCACCCCCTGATTGAAGCGGTTGGTGCCAGCCGTCCGCGCCGCCACGTGCCGCGCGCGAAGCCGGGACCGGCGGAACCACACCTGTGGTCGTGTGCAAGAACACTAATGGCGACGCAAATAATCATCAAGCGAGGCAGGATACGACCGCTCGGGTCCCCGTTTTGCCGCAGCGGTGCGAATGCCGAGCGACGGCGGGGGTGAGGCGGAATCCATCCCGCCTCACCCCCGCCGTTCCGTATCTGCCGAAACGCTCCGCCGCGAGCCCGTCAGTACGTGGGCGGGTCGCTGGCGGGGAAGCTTTCCTGCGAGCCCTCGTGCACCGCGCGGTCGCCCCGCTCGGCGTCGCGGCTCACCGCGCCGGCGGGCACGCCGCCGGCCACCGGCTCGGGCGCCTCGCGCCCGCTCAGCAGCTGGCGCAGCACGTACTGCAGGATTCCGCCGTGGCGGTAGTACAGCACTTCCTGCGGCGTGTCGATGCGCACGAAGGCGCGGAACTCGGCCGTGGTGCCTTCCTCGCCGTCCAGCGGCCGGGCGCGCACCGTCACCTCGCGCGTCTTCAGGTTGCTGGAGATCACCTCGCCCAGGCCGTCGATGTCGAACACCTCGCGGCCCGTCAGCCCCAGCGACTGCGCGCTCTCGCCGTTCATGAACTGCAGCGGCAGCACGCCCATCCCCACCAGGTTGCTGCGGTGGATGCGCTCGTAGCTCTCGGCGATCACCGCCTTGATCCCCTGCAGGTACGGCCCCTTGGCCGCCCAGTCACGCGAAGAGCCCGAGCCGTACTCCTTCCCCGCCAGCACCACCAGCGGCGTGCCGCTGGCCTGGTAGCGCATGGCGGCGTCGTAGATGGTGGTGATCTCGTCGTCGGGGAAGTAGGTGGTGTAGCCGCCCTCGGTGCCCGGCGCCAGCTGGTTGCGGATGCGCACGTTGGCGAAGGTGCCGCGCACCATCGTCTCGTGGTTGCCGCGGCGCGCGCCGTAGCTGTTGAAGTCCTTGGGGTCTACCCCGTGCTCCACCAGGTACTTGCCGGCGGGCGAGTCCTTCTTGATGCTGCCGGCGGGCGAGATGTGGTCGGTGGTCACGCTGTCGCCCAGGAGCGCCACGGCGCGCGCCCCGCGGATCTCCGTCACCGTCTCGGGCGCCTCCTTCGGCATGTTCTCGAAGTAGGGCGGCTGGCGCACGTAGGTCGAGTCGGGGACCCACTCGAAGCGGTCGCCCGCGGGGGTGTCCATGCTCTTCCATCTCTCGTCGCCCTCGAACACGCCGGCGTAGCTGCGCCGGTACATCTCGCTCTCGATGGCGCTCTGGATCGCCGAGTGCACCTCGGTGTTGGTCGGCCAGATGTCCTTGAGGAACACCGAGCGCCCCTCCGGGTCCTGCCCGATCGGCTCGTTGTACGGGTCCCAGTCGATGCGGCCGGCTATGGCGAAGGCCACCACCAGCGGCGGCGACATCAGGAAGTTGGCGCGCACCTCGGAGTTGATGCGTCCCTCGAAGTTGCGGTTCCCCGAAAGCACCGAGCAGGCCACCAGCCCCCGCTCCTGGATCTCGTGCGCGATCTCTTCGGGCAGCGGCCCCGAGTTGCCGATGCAGGTGGTGCAGCCGTAGCCCACCACGTTGAAGCCGAGCTGCTCCAGGTACGGCAGCACCCCCGCCTTCTCGTAGTACTCGGTCACCACCTTGCTCCCCGGCGCCAGCGACGTCTTGACCCACGGCCGCCGGGTCAGCCCGCGCTCCACCGCCTTCTTGGCCAGCAGCCCCGCCGCCATCATCACCGACGGGTTGCTGGTGTTGGTGCAGCTGGTGATGGCGGCGATGACGACGGAGCCGTGGTCGATCTCCTTCGCGCCGCTCGCCGGCGACGCGTCTGCCGCGGCATGCGCCGCGTCGGCGGCACCCGAGCCCTCGCCCCACACCTCGGCGTCCTTGTCGGAGCGGTTCTCCAGGCCGGTGGCGGCGGCGTCCTTCACCGGGGCGCGCGGGCCGGTGGCGCTGGGCATCAGCGACGGGAGCGCGGCGGCGAACGCCTTCTTCACCTCGGTGAGCGGGATGCGGTCCTGCGGGCGGCGCGGGCCCGCCACGCTGGGCTGCACGGTGTTCAGGTCGAGCGACAGGGTGTCGGTGAACACCGGGTCGGGGGCGCCGGGAGTGTGGAAGAGCCCCTGCTCCTTCATGTACGCCTCGACCAGGGCGATGCGCTCTTCGGGGCGGCCGGTGAAGCGCAGGTAGTCGAGCGTGACCTGGTCGGGGGGGAAGATGGCGCAGGTGGCGCCGTATTCGGGGCTCATGTTGCCGATGGTCGCCCGGTCGGCCAGGGCCAGGCTGGCCACGCCGGGGCCGTAGAACTCCACGAACTTGCCCACCACGCCCTTCTTGCGCAGCATCTCGGTGACGGTGAGCACCAGGTCGGTGGCCGTCGCGCCCTCGGGAAGCTCGCCCTCCAGGCGGAAGCCGATCACCTCGGGGATCAGCATGCTGATGGGCTGGCCCAACATGGCCGCCTCGGCCTCGATGCCGCCCACGCCCCAGGCCAGCACGCCCAGCCCGTTGACCATGGGCGTGTGGCTGTCGGTGCCCACGCAGGTGTCGGGGTAGGCCAGCGGCAGCCCGCCCTCGTGCTTGAGGTTGGGGTTCTCGTCGGTCGAGAAGACCACGCGCGACAGGTACTCCAGGTTCACCTGGTGCACGATGCCGGTGTTGGGCGGCACCACCTGGAAGTTGTCGAACGCCTGCTGGCCCCAGCGCAGGAAGGCGTAGCGCTCGAAGTTGCGGGCGTAGTCGAGCTCCACGTTCTGCTCGAACGCCTCGGGGGTGCCGAAGGCGTCCACCTGGATGGAGTGGTCGATCACCAGCTCCACCGGCTGCAGCGGGTTGATCTTGGACGGGTCGCCGCCCAGGGCCTGCATGGCGTCGCGCATGGCGGCCAGGTCCACCACGCAGGGCACGCCGGTGAAGTCCTGCAGCACCACGCGCGCCGGCGAGTAGGCGATCTCGCGGTCGGGGGGGCTCTTGGGGTCCCACGCGGCGAGCGCCTCGATGTCGTCGCGCGTGACGGTCACGCCGTCTTCGGTGCGCAGCAGGTTTTCGAGCAGGATGCGCAGGCTGTACGGCAGGCGGCTGACGTCGCCGGCCGCCGCGAGGCGGTAGATGATGTATTCGCGCTCGCCGACACGGAGGGTCGAACGGGCGCCGAAGCTGTCGGCCATCACATCTCCCTTGGGTCCCCGGAGCTTCCCATGTTCCGCGCACCCGCCGGCCCGATCCGGGGGGCACGGTCGTGCGGGGGCGCTGCGCGGGCGAATGTATGGCTTCGCCACCGCGCGGGAAAGACACCGCCGCCACGGCTGCAAGTCGGGTTCCGGCAGGGTGGGCAGGGCGGGGAATGGAGTGGGTGGGGTCGGCGGATGGATCGGGAAAGATCGTCGCAGTCGAACGGAGCGGGGATTGTGGGATGACGAGTGCGGCGGCGGCATGGGTCCTCATCCGAAGAATCGCGGCCGGTGCTGCCGGCCGCGTTACTTCGATCGTTCGACTTCTCCAAACAACAACAGCGGAGAGGTACGGCAAGCGCAACGACACGGCACCGTCGGAACGGCAACGGCTTCACCACGACCGCGCGAGGATCATGATGAACTCGGGGCGGCGGAGGAGGCGCGCGTAGCTGTCGGGCCGGGCGACGCGGAAGGCGTCGGTAGGGCGCGGCTCCACGATGCGCTCGATGCCGAACCCCGCGCCGGCCAGCGCGTCGACGATCGCCGTGAGCGGCCGGCGGTAGAAGCGCACGGTGCCGATGTCCTTCCAGCTGTCCTCCATCTGCACCACGTCGAAGTAGTCGTCGCCGTCGTGCAGGTCGGCCGCGTCGGCCATGGGGTGGTGGGTGGAGAAGAGGAGCCAGCCGCCGGGCGCCAGCACCCGCCGGAACTCGGATAGCGCCGTGCTCCAGTCGCGCAGGTAGTGCATCACCAGCGCGCTCACCACGCCGTCGAAGCTGCCGTCGGCCGCGAGCCCCAGCGGTTGCCGCAGGTCGGCCACGATTACGTCTGCCCGTGCACGTGTGACGGACGGCAGCGCGGCGATGCGCCGGCGGGTGTGCTCCACCAGCGCGGCGCTCGCGTCCACCGCGGTCACGCGGGCGCCGCGGGCCAGGAGCTGCTCGGTGTACCAACCCGAGCCGCACCCCGCCTCCAGGATGCGCCGGCCGTCCACCGGCGGCAGCAGGCCCAGCATCGCCGGCCGCTCGTAGAGCGCGTTGTACGGCGCGTCGTCGATCCCCGCGGCGAAGGCGTCGGCGACGGAGTCGTAGCTGAACTCGCGGTCGGCTTGGCTCATGAGGATGGTGAACGGAAGAGGAGCGCGCGGAGTTTCGAGGGCCGTTGGCTTGCGGGGCGTTGATGATTCGAAGCAGATATCCGGCCGTGATCGCCCAGGCTTCGCACAGACATGCGGGTTCGCGAAGAGTCCGCGAAGCGGACTTTGGGCCGTTGCTGCCGCGGATTCATCCGCCCCGGTCCATGTGGATGCGTCGGAACGCGTCCGAGCTCCGCATTGGGCCCCGCCTGCGGACCGAGATGCGCTGGTGGGGGTAGAGCGGGGTAGAGCGTTGCGCGGATGGACGTCTCGCATCGAAGTTGAACCATCTCCACGCCGATGGAGCGATGTTCTACCTGGAATCTGCCCTGAACGCGACGGAAGGCACGATGAGCCGTGAAGTGCTGGTGGTGGGCGACAAGGTCCTGATCAAGCCCGAAGAAGACAACACCAAGACGCCCTCGGGCCTCTTCCTCCCGGCGAGCGTGCAGGAGAAGGAAGCCGCGATGGGCGGCCACGTGGTGAACGTGGGCCCCGGCTATCCCACCGCCGAGCCGCTGGCCGACGGCGAGCCGTGGTCGGGCGGCAGCACCCGCACGGGCATGCGCTACGTGCCGCTGCAGGCCCAGCCCGGCGACTTCGCCATCTTCCTGCGCAGCAACGCCGTGGAGGTGGAGATCGACGGCAGCAAGTACCTGATCGTTCCCCACACCGCCATCCTCCCTGCTGATCCGCGACAAGCTGCCGCTGCCCTGAGCTTCGGCCCGCCGCCGCGGGAGGCAACGACAACGGGCGCGGAGCTGGCCGGCTCCGCGCCCGGTGGCGTTCCCAATCACGGCTGCTCTTGTTCCTCGTGGCTTGCGCCTCCAAAGAAGGCAGCAACGCCCGCTTCGACCTGGACGAAGTTCTCACCCCGACTTCCACGCAGCATCCAGGCCCACGAACGGTCGCGGCTAGGTATCTCTATCTGTGCGAAGCCGTAGGGCCCTGTGTCAGCCGCAAGGCGGTAACCGGGACCGAAGCTCAGCCCAATTCCGGGGATCCGGAGCGCCGGTTCCAGGCGCAGTGCGAACGCCATCTCAGGTCCGCAGAGACTTGATTCTGCAAACCTCCCCGTACTTCCATCCCTGCAACTACCATCGTCCATGTAGTAGTCGCTTTCGTTTGCGCTCATCAGCATGTCGCCGGCCATCTTGAGGCGCCACCAGCGTCCTTGGTGAGCGTAGGCGATGGATGTGGAAAGCGACTCTTTCTCCATAGGAGGACGTGAGTAGCCGAGACTTAGGTCTATGTATCTGTTCTGCGCGACAGCATACGACGGTAGTGCTGCGGCGAGTGCGAGCACGAACGTGACTTTTGTATGAATGGGCATGGCTGTCTCCAGGCGGCTGGATCAGGACGCGGGTGCGTGCGGGAGCCTGTGAGACGGCCATGCTTCCAGAATTTCCCGGAACCGTACAGAATGTGAATGGGCGCGGAGCTGGCCGGCTCCGCGCCCGTCGTCCGTGACCCCGCCGTTTTCCGCTCAGCCGATCTGGCAGCAGGGGTAGACCGTGTAGCCACACGTGGGCATGCACGACTGGCACGAGTAGTTGTTGCACGTGGGGTAGCCCGGACAGGTGGCACCGTAGTAGGTGGCCGGGTACGCCACCTCGTCGGCGGGGTGCGGCTCGGCGGCCTCGCCGAGGTGGGCGTGCACCGTGCCGGCGTCGGCCGCGCGCACCGCGGTGGTCTCGAACGAGTCGACGGTCAGCTGGTCGAGCTGGAGTGCGAGCTTCCTCATGACAGGGCTCCCGCGTGGGCGCACGCAGGCATGATCCGCGGGCGCGTGGTGAATTCATGACGGAAAGTGGAGGACCGAACATACCTGCGCCCCGCCTTCCGTGTCATACGCCAGCCGCCGCGAATGACCTGCCCAGCCGACGCACGAGAGTCCTCCGCCACGCGGCGGCAGTGCGAACCGGGCTGGACGTCAGAACGGGCGCGGAGGCCACCTCGCCTCCGCGCCCGTTCTTGACGTTGCTGCATCCACTTCGGGCGGCGAGGCCGCCCGATCAGCTCGCGCCGGGCCCGCTTCCCGAGATCGGATCCTGCGTACCGTTCGCGTCCCCGACACCCGGCGTCACGTCGGTGCCCTGGCGCGCCACCGGAACGAGCTCGCGCTCGCCGCTCTCCTCACCGGCCTCGCTCTCGCCGGTCACCGAGTCACCCTGCCCGGACGGGGCACTGTCGCTCGCACCATCCGTCCCGGCGGTCGTCCCGGTGAGGTTCGTAGTGTCCAGCGTGGCCGAGGAGCCCGCCGTGGTCTCCTGCGCCTCGCCTGCGCCCGTGCCTGCGACGGAGCCGCCCCGGTCGTCGGGGGCGCCGGGGGTCGCGCGGCGGTCGGCGACCACGAACGCCAGCTCGCCCGAGAGCGCGCCCGAAGGGTTGACGACCGCCAGCGTCAGCCGCGCGGGCACGGCCACCTCGGCGGCGGTGAGCGTCACCTCCACCAGGTTGGGCTTCACCGAGCCGGCCGCGCGGTCGGTGCCGTTCACCCGCACCTGCGCGCCCGCCGCGAAGTTGCTTCCGGCCAGCTTCAGCACGGTGTCGCCACTCCCGGCCGCCACGCTCTCGGGGAGCACGGCGTTGAGCACCGGCACGCTGCTCTCCAGGCCCCCGCTGCGTGCGTCGTCCTTGTTGCTCTTGAACAGCGTGTCGAACACGTCGTCGAGCTTGTCGGTGGCCTGCTTGGAGAACATCCCCACCAGGAACGAGATGGCGACGATGCCGTGCAGGTTGGGCACCGTGGCTTCGGGCCCGCCGCCCGAGGCCATCGACATCACCCCGCCGCGGATCAGGAAGTAGAACGCGGTGGCCAGGCACCCGCCGATGAACGGGCGCAGCAGATACCACCACTCCCAGCTGGCGCGGTACTGGGCGTTCCCCACGTAGTCGCTGAACGACGTGGCCACGTGCACGCAGCCGCCCAGCGCACCCGCCACCAGCACGGCCAGCAGCAGCACCTGGTCGCCCGTGAGCATCGAGCCGAACAGGTACAGGTCGCTCAGGCTCCTGACCGCGGTGGACAGGCCCGCGCTGGTGACCGTCTTCACGGTCACCGACGAGATGGTGGCGCCGGTGAGCTGGAACAGGCCCACGACCAGCGCCAGGATCAGCCCGAAGAGCCCGTAGCCCACCAGCTGGGCGCTGCGGAGGTCGCGGGCGGTGCTGGGCGCCAGCGGCGTGCCGCCCGACGGCGTATCCGGATGTGAGTTGGCGGGCATGATGATGACCTGGAGAAAGAATGGGGAACGGCGGGAGGTACTTCCGGACGAGAAGCAAGTGTTTACGATAATCTCGAACCCGGCGCGGGGCAAGGAAAAAAATACCCGCCGGGAGGGTGCGTCGCCCGCTTCGATGGATGGCGACGGATGGTGAAACGAAGGCGGGCGCGGAGGCCATTCGCCTCCGCGCCCGCTATTTCTCCGCAGACCTTCGCGCCCTCAGCCCACGGTCGCAGGCTCCTTCTCGGCCCGTGCGGGGGGCAGCGCGGCGGGGCGGGTGGTGGCGGCGAACACCTCGGGGATGTGGCGCGCGAACACGCTCAGCAGCCCGCGCGAGGCGTCGAAGATCACGCGCGACACGTCGCGCGCCAGCAGGCCCAGCGCATAGGCCAGGTCGTACCCGTCGTCGTCGGCGGGGCCCAGGGCGCGCAGCACGGCGCCGCGGTGCTTCAACAGGATCGGCTTGACGTAGCGCACGGGGTTGAAGTGGGGCACGTGGCGCGCGCCCAGCCCCTCGATCAGCGCCACCGCGCGGCCGAAGTAGGTCATCTCGCCGGTGAGCACCACGGGCCAGTCGTACAGCAGGCGCATCACCTCGTCGGCCAGCGCGGCCTGCACCTCGTCGAGCGCGGCGCCGCGCTCGGTCATCTGCAGGATCAGCACGACCAGGCGGCGGATCGTCTCGCGGTCGGTGTCGGGCTCCACGATCCCCAGCGAGAAGAAGCCCTCCACCACGCGCTCGGCGTCGCCGCCCACGGCGGCCAGCGCGGTGTGCACCAGGTGGCGGCGCATCACCGGGTCCACCTCGATGACCATGCCGAAGTCGAGCAGCACCAGCGCACCGCTCTCCTGCACCAGCAGGTTGCCGGGGTGCGGGTCGGCGTGAAAGATCCCGTCCACCAGCATCATCTGGATGTAGGCCTCCACCACCGCGTCCATCACCCGCTCGGGGTCCACGCGGCCGGCGCGCACCAGCGGCTCGATCTGGTCCACGCGGGTGCCTTCCACGAACTCGAGCACCAGCGCGCGCTGGTGGGTCATCCCCGCGATCACCTCGGGCACCACCACGCGCGGGTTGCCGGCGAAGCGCTCGCCGATGGCGCGGGCGTACGCGGCCTCCTTGCGGAAGTCCATCTCGTCGCCGATGCGGCGCTCGAACTCGTCCACCACCACGTGCAGCCCGCGCAGCTGCGGGTGCGTCCACCAGCGCTGCACCCGCGCCAGCACCGCGCGCACGAACGCCACGTCGTGCCGCACCATGGCCTCCACGCCGGGGCGCAGCACCTTCACCACCACGTCGCGGCCGTCGAAGCGGGCGCGGTACACCTGCCCCAGCGACCCGGCGGCCAGCGGCTCGCGGTCGAACCGCTCGAACACCAGGTCCACCGGTGCGCCGTAGGCCCGCACCAGCTCGGCCTCGATCTGCGGGAAGGGCACGCACGGCACGCGGTCGGTGAGCGTGCTGAGCTGCGAAAGGTACGGCTCGGGCACCACGTCGGGCCGGGCGCTGAACACCTGGCCGATCTTGACGAAGGTGGGGCCCAGCGTGGGGATGGTCCGGGCCAGGCGCTCGGCGCGGCGCTGGTGGAAGCCGGGGCCGCGCCGCGCGGGCCGACCCCAGAATATGAAGCTGCGCCGGTCGCGCGCGAACGACAGCGCGAACGGAAGCAGCCGGACCAGCAGGAACAGGGTGCGCATCAGGGGCTCGTGCGTGTACCAGAGGCGCGGCCACGGCGAAAACCGCCGTGTTTCGCGGCATCCTGTACCCGGTTGACGGATGGGGGTTCGCCGCGGTTTCAGATCCCGCGCCCGAACGGGCGGCGCGGCACGTCCGTGTGACACCGGGCGTTCGCGTCCGCCGGCGCCGCCTGGGCACCGTGCGCGCGGAATCGTGAGGTAGAGAGACGGCGCGGGTGCGGAGGCGATTCGCCCCCGCACCCGGTCCATCATCCCGCTCGCCTGCCTCACGTTCGACCGGGATCGTCGTCGAACCGGCGATCCCGGCCGCGCGGGTGGCTCAGTTGCGGGCGAGCTGGCCGATCTTCTCCCAGCCAGGCTGCGGGGCCAGCACCACGGCGATCACCATCTGGTCGCGGCGGTCCACGCTCATCGAGGTCTGGCCGGCGGCCAGCGTGGCGTTCACGTCTTCGGGGGTCAGCTTGTAGAGCCCGCCCGAGATGGCGTCGATCGCCAGTCCGGGGATGCCGCCGAACACCAGGTTGCCCCACACCCAGCCGCTGGTCTTGCGCGCCAGGGGGATCTCGTAGGGCTGGTAGCCGGCCAGCTGCAGCTTCACCACGTGGTTGTCCTTGCGGGTCAGGCGGACGGTGGCGGGCGTGATGCCCATCTGCTGGTTGTCCACCATGATGGTGGCGCCGGTGGGCGTGCTGGCGATGCCCACGTTCTGGTGGCTGCCCTGCATGATGGTGGCGCAGCCCGTGGAAAGGACCAGGGCGGCGAGCGATACTGCCTTGCGCATGGGTGTGGCTCCGTCTGTCGGGTGGGGTGGGTGGGGTATGGCGCCGCGGCGGTCGCCGGGCAAACGCATTCCGTGCCGCGGTGGGTCAGCCGAATGCGAGGGGTGCGTGGATGGTCGGTGGAGACGAGGGGCTGATAGAATGGGCAATCGAGAGCGACATAAAAACACCAGTTTATCGCCGCGGCATTCTATCACCCGGTCGAGGGCGGCACAACCCCAGATGTTTCTTCCCGGTGTGCCGCCCTCTGATGCGTGCGCAGGGCCGCTCAGTCGGCGAGCCCCAGGAAATCGCGGACGGCGCCGAGGAACCCCACCTGCGGCTGGGTGCAGTGGAAGGCCAGCATCTCGCCCTTGCGGTTCGCCGTGACGCCGGGGATGATGGCCGAGGCGATGCGGGTGCCGGTGTTGGGCTCGCGCGTGCTGCGCAGCTGGATGGCGTTGGCGCCGATCTGTCCCGCGCGCCGCTTGGCCGCGCGGATCATCTGCGACTCGTCGGTCATGTCGGCATCGCCCGAGGTGTTGATCAGGGCGAAGCGCTCGCACGATTGGGGGATGGAGTCTTCGGCCAGGAACACGCGCACCTCCTGCTCGGGCACGGGCGCGCGGTTCTGGCGAGGGCCCAGCAGGGTGGCGTTGGCAGAGACGCAGGCGCCCAGGGCGGCCGGCGCGATCAGCAGGGCAAGCGCGGGGTAGCGCATCGATGTGGCTCGTGGATCTGGGGATCGGCAGTCGTCGGCGGGCAAGACGCCCGGGACGCGCCGCTGAGAACAGGGCAACGGCCGTTCCCCATGCCCCGTCGGCCAGGTTGGAGAGACAAGCCCTTGCAGCGCAACCCGTTGGATGAACGGCCCGTGTTCGGCGCACCCCGCGCCTCGTCCCCGTCGGGTGAGGAACGCTGTCATCCAGCGCAGACACAGGGGTGCGAGATTGGGAAAACCCGGTGTCCGCACGCTCGGCCAAGATCTGGAAAAACGGTAAAACAGAAGCGTTTCACACGGAAACGGAGTCAGCGGAGTCAACGGACACAGAAACGTCCGCTAACTCCGCTTACTCCGTGTGAAACGCCGTTGCTTCTGACTTTCGCTATCCCGATCAGGCGCAGTTGCAGGTCTCGTAGCACGAATCGCAGCTGGCGCCGCACGTATTCCAGCAGGTGAGGCCGCAGCTGACCTCGCACGTCTCGAGACACGTCCACACGCCGGTGTAGTGGCCGCGCACCGTGCCGCGCTGCAACTCCGGCCCGGTGTTCACCGGGAACGAGTCCACGTCCAGCTCTTCGACCCGCAGCTTCTTCTTCATGGCCGGGTTCCCCTGCATCCGGTGGATGGCACCCGCGCGGACCGGGCGTCCACGCGCTCTCGGATGGAGCCTACGGCAGCGACCTGGACCTCGGGAGCAACGTGTGACGGAGCGTCGGTAGGGCAGGGCAGGGCGCGGCGAAGGGGGACGGGCGACGGCCGCGAGATCCGACGCGGGAAGAGGCGAAAGACGCTGCGGGGTGCCCCCGGGTACGTTCCGCACGGACAGGATGAAAGAACGGCGCGGAGCCTCCGTGGCCCCGCGCCGCTCTCATCTCACGTGACGGAGATCCGCCCGATCAGGCGCAGGTGCAGGTGAGGTCGGGGAAGCACGTGTTCCAGCAGGTCAGCCCGCAGGTGTCTTCGCAGGTTCCCAGACAGCTCTCCACCCCGCTGGCGCAGTTGGGCGGGCCAGAGTCTTCGAGGCCCCGCACGGTGCCGCGCGGGCTTTCGGCCTCGCCGCTCACGCGGAACGATTCCACGCTCAGGTCCTGGATCCGCAGCTTCTTCTTCATCTTCACAACTCCTCGCTGGGGTTGGCTTCGCTCACGCGCCGATCACGCATCCGCGCGGCGATCCAAGTACGCTATGCGTGGGCGCCGTGCGCAAGGACCGTCGTGTGACGGATGGATCGCAGGAAGGGGCGGGACGCGCGAGAGGCGGGACGAGATCGAAGGTGGGGACCGAACGTGCGGGGGTGGTGCCGGAGAATGCGACGCGGGATGAAGAGGACGGGGCGAAAGGCCGGGGATGCGGATCCGAGCGGCAGGAGATGCGTTCGTCAGCCTGCCGCGTCGTCGCGCGTGAGGCGGCGCAGCGCGATCGCGCCCAGCAGCGCGCCGGTGCCTTCCACGGCGGCGAAGAGGAAGAGCATCGGCTCGGCGCTGCCGTCCACGACGATGCCGGCCAGGCGCGCGGCCACGATGCCGCCGAACCCCGCGGCTTGCGCGAACAGCGCCGGGCGCAGCCACGCGTCGCGCCGTGCGGCGGCGAAGAAGAAGGCGGCGAGGCCCAGCTCCAGCCCGCCGTAGAACGCGCGGATCTCCGTTGCCGCCGCGGCGCGCCCCAGCTCGATCCCCACCACCCCCATCAGCGAGGGCGCCACCAGCAGCGGCAAGCCGAAGCCCAGCAGGCCCAGCGCGGCGATGAAAAGCGAGAGACGGGCGAAGCGCACGGGGCTCACCCTGATCAGCAGCCCAGCGCGGCGCAGTCGAGCTCCTTGAAGCCGCGCGGCTCGATCTGCACCGTCAGGTGATGGAGGCCGAAGCGCTGGTGCAGCAGGTCGTGCACCTCGGCCAGGATCTCGCCCGAGGCGCGGCGCTCGTGGCGGTCGCCCACCACCACGTGGCAGGAAAGCGCCTCCATCCCGCTGGTGATGGTCCACACGTGCAGGTCGTGCACGGCCTCCACGTCGGCCACCTCCAACAGCGCGGCGCGCACGGCCTCCACGTCGATGTGCGGGGGGGTGCCCTCCAGCAGGATGCCCAGCGAGTCGCGCAGCAGGTGCCAGCTGCTCCAGATCACCAGCACGCCGATCAGCACCGACACCGCCGGGTCGGCCCACTGCCAGCCGAACCACCACACCAGCAGGCCACCGGCGATCACGCCCACGTTGCCCGCCGCGTCGGTGAGCAGGTGCAGCCAGGCGCCGCGGATGTTGAGGCTGTGCGCGCTCCCGGCGTGCAGCAGCCACGCGCCGATCACGTTCACCAGCAGCCCGCCCACGGCGATCCAGGTGACCAGCAGCCCCGCCACCGTTTCCGGATTGTGGAAGCGGTGCCAGGCCTCGAAGAAGATGTAGAGCGAGATGCCGATCAGCGACGCGGCGTTGGCCAGGGCGGCCAGGATCTCGGTGCGGTAGTAGCCGTAGGTGCGCCGGTCGGTGGCGGGGCGGCGGGCGATCCACACGGCGAACAGCGACAGCGCCAGCGCGCCCACGTCCGACAGCATGTGCCCGGCGTCGGCCAGCAGCGCCAGTGAGTTGGCCATGTAGCCGCCCACCACCTCGGCGCCCAGGTAGGCCACCTGCAGCACCAGCGTGATCAGCAGCCGGCGCATGGTGTCGGGGCTCGCCGGGCCGTGCGAATGCGCGTCCCCGTGCCCGTGTCCGTGGTGATGCCCCGCGCCCATTGCGATCGTTCGTCGAAGCGTGAAGTCAGGTCAGTGCCGCCGCGGCCGGTCGTCATGCCGCGCGCACGAGAGGCGAGGTGCGTGCCGAGTGTTCAGTCCACGGAGGCGCCACGAAGGCGGACGTCGTGGATTCCGTGGATCATTGACGCGGATTCATCGACGCGGATCCATGCCGATCGCCAGGCTGGGGTCCATCGCCGGCCTACGAAGCCGGCGAGCCCGCGACCTCGCCCGGCGCGTCCGCGTCCGCGCGGACACGCGCGCGGATGCCGCGCACCAGCAGCACCAGCCCGGCGATCACCAGCCCCAGGCTCAGCACCTGGCCCATGGTCAGCGGCCCCAGCACGGTGCCCAGCGGGTCGCCCGCGCCCTGGAACTGCGCGTCGGGCTGGCGAAAGAGCTCCAGGAAGGTGCGCACCGCGCCGTAGCACATCAGGAAGACACCGCCGTATGCCCCGTCGCCCCAGCGCACGCCGCGGCGGCGGTTCCACCGGTACACGCCCCACACCACCAGTGCCGTCAGCACACCCTCGCCCAGCGCCTCGTAGAGCTGCGACGGGTGGCGGGGCGGCACGTGCGGGGCGATGCGCGCCCACTCGCCGCTGTCGTACATCTGCCCGATGGCGCGCTCGCGCTCGCGCAGCGGCAGGTGCTCGGCGCCGATGGCGGTCACCGCGGCCGGGTCGGTGGGGAAGCGCATGGCCCACGGCACCGCGGCCGAGGCGACGCGGCCGTACAGCTCGCCGTTGATGAAGTTGGCCACGCGCACCGCGAAGATCCCCGGCCCCGCGCCAAGCGCCACCGCATCGCCCACGTTCAGCCAGCCCACGTGGTGCCTGCGCGCGAACCACGCGCCCGCCACTACCGCGCCGATCAGCCCGCCGTGGAACGACAGGCCGCCCTGCCAGATCTGGAGGATCTTGAGCGGGTGCGCGGCGAAGTCGGCGAACTCGTAGAACAGCACGTAGCCGATGCGGCCGCCCAGGATCACGCCCACGATCAGCGCGAAGAGCAGGTCGCCCACGGCGGCCGGGTCCAGGCGTAGGAAGCCGCGGCGGGCCAGGGCGCGCAGGATCAGGTACCCGGCGCCGAAGCCCAGCAGGTAGCCCAGCCCGTACCACCGCACGTCCAGCGGGCCGGGCAGGTCCAGGGCGACCGGGTCTATGTGGGGATACGGAATCTCCAGGAGGGCCGGGGCGGCCGTGGCGAAAAGCCCGGTCACGCGTTCCCCGGCCCGGGAGACAGGCGGTGCGGAGGGGTTACTTCGCGGCCGCGGCAGCCAGGCCCGCGTGGGCCCGCGCCTCGGCCAGGTGCAGCTCGGCGATCTGGCGCTGGGCGCTGCCCTTTTCCATGGCGTCCACGATCTGCTGGTACAGCTCGGCGGCGCCCTTCCAGTCGTTGCCCTGCTCGCGCAGCAGGGCGGCCTGGTTCAGCGCGTTGTTCTTCATGTAGTCGAGGTCGGCGTCCTTGGCCAGGCCCAGGTAGGTGTCGATGGCCTCCTGGCGCTTGCCGGCCTGCGCCTGCGCCGCGCCCAGCACGTAGCGCGCCTGCTCGCTCACCGCCGAGCCGCCGCCGGTGGCCGGGCGCAGCATCTCCACCGCGCGGGCGGCGTCGCCCTTCATCAGCAGGATCTGCGCGCTGGCGATGCGGGCTTGGTCGGCCTCGGCGGTGCCCGAGTACTTGGCGGTGAAGTTCTGGAGGGCGCGCAGGGCCTGCGTGGTGTCGTTGGGCAGGCCGGCCTGGAGCGACAGGAACTCGGTGGCGGCGCGCTCGGCGCGGCCGTTCTTGTACATCTGGTAGTACAGCAGGCTGCCCGCCGCCACCAGCACCACGGCCGCGGCGATCATCACCGCGCGGGCGTTGTTGCGCGCCCACTGCGCGAGCTCTGCGGCGCGCAGCATGACCACGTCGTCGGATTCAACCTCACGGCGGGGGGCCCGGCGGGCAACGGAAGGCGAAGCCATGCAGTCCTCGAGAAGAAGTGGTTTGCGGCGCGCTCGGCGCCGGCGCTGAGTCGAACCAGGGGGAACGCCGACAGGTGCGCCGCACCGTTCCCGCGCGGGCGCACAAGCGGCTAAACCTAGCGTCGCACTTGGAGATATGTCAACCGGCGGGGGCGCTCGGGCCCGGCGCGAGGCGAGTTCCGATGCCGGCTGAACGATGCGGTGGCGAGGATCGGCAAAGATCCGCACCGACCCAAGCCCACCGGCGGACGAATTCACAGCAACCACTACGGGAAGAATCACAAATTCGTGAAGCGGCGGGGCCAAGATCCACCTTGCCCTAGTCCTCTCTCATGCGACGGACGTGCGTGCGGATGCTCGCGCGGGAGTCCGCGAAGCGGACTTTGGGCCGTTGTTGCTGCGATTTCAATCGCCTCCACCCCCTGTCTCCAGGGGTGCGAGGAGACTCATCCACTCCGTGCGCATGAGATTGCCGGAGATGAAGGCCGCTACAGCAGCACGTCCGCGATCACGTTCGGCGCCGCGGGGTCGTGCGGGACGGTGACGAAGGAGACGGCGAGGATCGGCGCGGTTCCGGTGTTCTTCAGCGCGTGGGCCACGCCGGCGGGGATGGTGAAGCGGACCACCTCGCCCGCGGCGATCTCCGTGTCCACCACCTCGCCGTCGTGGCGGCAGCGGAAGAGGGCGGGGCCCTGGATCACCAGCGTCTCGGTGCCGCACGGGTGCAGGTGGTTGCCGCGAACCGCGCCGGGCTCCGTCACCACCACGTGCACGTTGCGCTGGTCGGGCAGGCCGTTCGGGCCGAGCGGCTCGAACACGTTTCCACGCGCGTCGGTGTGGACGGCAAGCGGTTCGACGATGACGCGGTTCATCGGATGCGAGCGGTAGATTCGAAGTGGAGCGTGGATCGATTGATCTTTACGTCGTTCAGTGCAAGCAATTGATCAACACCTAGATAGGCTGATTTGGATCAAGTGGATTCCAATCGACAGAATCGCTTCGATCCTGCACCAGCCGCTTGCGGAAGAAATGCCGCGCGAACGGAAGCGGGTAGTCGTCGATCCTGCCGAACTCCTCGAAGCCCAGCTTGCGGTAGAAGTCCGGCGCCTGGAAGGTGAAGGTGTCGAGCCACACGCCCGTGCACCCGAGCTCGCGCGCCTCGGCCTCGGCGCGGCGCATCAGCCCGGCGCCGATGCCGCGGCCGCGCAGGCGCTCGTCCAGCCACAGGATCCTCACGAACATCCAGCCCATGCAGACGTCGGCCAGCAGCCCGCCCACGATGGCGCCGTCGCCGTCGCGCACGAACAGGCGCACGGGCGTCAGGCGGTGGCGCGTGTGCGACTGGTTGAACCGGTCCAGCGCCTCGGCGACCGCGCGCACGTCGGCGCCCGGCGCGTCGTCCTCGCGCGTGATCGTGGGATTCACCGCTCACTCCTCCTCGTCCGGGGAAGCGCCTGCTCACGCGCGATGCTTGAACCTCGGGCTCTCCTCCCTACACCCGCCGGTTGAAACCGGCGGCTGGAACATCGGGAAGTCCGCCTTCGCGGACTGCACGCCGCCACCATTCGTTCATGCCGGCGTTCACGCGAGACCCGCCCCCACAGCCTCGCGCAGTTGCGAGGCTTCCCGTAGTCGTTGCTGCGGATTCCATCCGCCGGGGTGGCAGGCGGCGTCACGAAAATCTCAAGGTCAGCTCAGGCATCGGCACGCCCAGCCTCGCGCAGTTTGCGAGGCTTCCCGTAGTCGTTGCTGCGGATTCCATCCGCCGGTCCCCGGGGATCCCGGTGGCGCGACCCGCTACTTCAGCATCTCCTTCATCTTGCTGAAGAAGTTGGCCTTCAGCTCCTTGCTGTCTTCCTCGCTCAGCGACGACTTCTTGCCCGTGCGGTACTCCAGCAGGTCGGGCGGCACCTCCTTGAGGAAGCGCGAGGGCTGGCGGGGCATGGAGTCGCCGCGCTGGCGGCGGGTGGCGCAGCCGCTCAGCGTCAGCCGGTGCCGGGCGCGGGTGATCCCCACGTAGAACAGGCGCCGCTCCTCGCTGATCGGGTCGGTGCCGTCGGTGGACACGGCCTCCACGCTGCGGGTGTGGGGGAGGATCTCCTCCTCCAGGCCGATGATGAACACATGCGTGAACTCGAGCCCCTTGGCGGCGTGCAGCGTCATCAGCGTCACGCGGTTCGGCTCCTCGTCCTTGTCGTCCTTCTTCTCCTCTTCCTCCACCAGCGAGATCTTTTCCAGGAACGCGCGCAGGTTGGGCGCCTCCCAGTCGTCCTCCTCGTCGGGGAGCGGCGCGTGGCTCCACACGCGCTCCTCGTAGGTGCCGATCGAGGCGATGAAGTCGCGCAGGATGTCCACGCGCACCTCGGCCGCGCGCTCGCTCTTGGCGTTGTCGGCGCGCACCGCCTCTTCCAGCCGCACGCGGCCGATCACCTGCTTCGCGAACGACAGCAGCGAGCGCCCGTCGGCCTGGCCGGCGGCCAGCGCGGCCTCGGTGGCGGTGTACTCGTGGCGCAGCTCGTCCATCATCTCCACGAAGTGCGCGATCGGCTCGAGCTGGGCACGGTTGACGCCGTCCACCTCGCCCGCGCGGCGCAGCATCTCGTACATGCTGATCCCGTTGGCGCGCGCCGCCTCCAGCATCTTCAGCTGCGTGGTGCGCCCGATCCCCCGCAACGGGTAGTTGAGGATGCGCCGCAGCGCCACCTCGTCGCGCGGGTTCATCACCACCTTGAGGTAGGCGACCGCGTCGGCCACCTCCTTGCGGTCGAAGTACGAGGTGCCGCCCACCACGCGGTAGGGGATGTTGGCCGCGCGCAGCGCCTCTTCCAGCGGCTTGGCCTGGAGGTTGGTGCGGTAGAGCACGGCCAGGTCGCTCCACTGCACGTTCTCGGTGAGGCGGCGGATGGAGATCTCGCGCGCCACCATCTCGGCCTCCTGCTCCTCGGCCGCTTTGGCGCCGTCGTCCACGAACTCCCAGTAGTCGATCTTGGGGCCGGGGCCGTTGGCCGTTCGCAGCGTCTTGTCGCGCCGCGAGGTGTTGTGGGCGATCACCGCGTTCGCCGCGTCCAATATGCGCTGCGTGGAGCGGTAGTTCTCCTCCAGCACCACCATGGTGGCGCCGCCGAAGTGCGTCTCGAAGTCGAGGATGTTGCGCACGTCGGCGCCGCGCCACGCGTAGATCGACTGGTCGTCGTCGCCCACCACGCACAGGTTCTTGCGCGGCCCGGCCAGGAGCCGCGCCATCTCGAGCTGGGCGCCGTTGGTGTCCTGGTACTCGTCGATCATCAGGTAATGCCAGCGCCGATGGTAGCCCTCGCGCACCTCGGGGTACTCGCGCAGCAGCTTCACCGGCAGCAGCAGCAGGTCGTCGAAGTCGCACGCCCCCGCCGCCCGCAGCGCCTGCTCGTAGCGGGGGTAGACGTCCGCCGCCATCACGGAATAGTCGTCGTTGCGGTTCCCCTTCACCGGGCCCGCCGCGACCTCGGCGGCCGCCTGCTGGGGCGTGATCAGCCGGTTCTTCCAGTCGCTGATCTGGTAGAGGACGCGCTTGGGGTCCCAGTTCTCCTCGCCGGCGCTGGCCTGGACGTGCACCTCGTGGTCGATGATGCGCTTGACCACCGCGGCCTGGTCGCCGGTGCCGTAGATGGAGAACGACTTGGGCAGCCCCAGCTTCTCGCCGTGCTCGCGCACGATGCGCGCGCCCAGGGAGTGGAAGGTGGAAAGGAGCACGCCCTTGGCATCCTTGCCCACGATGCGCTGCACGCGCTCGCGCATCTCGGCGGCGGCCTTGTTGGTGAAGGTGACCGCCATCACGCGGCGCGGGTCCACGCCGCGGTCGCGCACCAGGTAGGCGATGCGGTAGACGATGGTGCGCGTCTTCCCCGACCCGGCGCCGGCCAGGATCAGCACCGGCCCCTCGGTGGCCAGGGCGGCCTGCTGCTGCTCGGGGTTGAGCTCGCGGAGGTATTGCGGGATGAACTGCAAGGAAATGCGAAGTCCGGGAGTACGAAAGTTCGAGATTGGAACGGAAGACGGACGTGTGTGACATCGTCTCCGTTGCGGTTGCCGTTCTCCCCTTTCTCCCGCGCCCAGCGGGGGAGAGGGGCCGGGGGAGAGGGGGCGGCCGCGGCATGCACCCGGGCTTGCGGAGCCGCGCATCCACCGGCGCTGCGGATGCCGCGGGCGGCACTTCGGCGCGTCCTTCCGACACCCCCCGCGGCCGCCCGGGAATCGGCATCGAAACTACCCCAAAACCCGCACCCGGTCAAAGTTTGACGGCCCCCGGCGCGGTCGCTATGTTTCTGCCCGACCCTGCCTGGAGCCGGCCACCCCAACGGAGGATACATGACGCTACGTGACCGCTTTCTGGGGCTCTCTGTCGCGGACGCGCTCGCGCTACGCGCCAAGGACGACCCCCGGCGGCCGTTCGTCTTGTACGGGGACCGGCGCTGCACCTACGCGCAGATCGACCACCAGAGCAGCTCGCTGGCGGCCGCCCTGCACGAGCTTGGGATCGAGGCGGGCGACCGCATGGCGCTCACCCTCCCCAACTGGCCCGAGTTCATCGTGGCCGCGTTCGCGGCGGCCAAGCTCGGCGCCGTGATCGTTCCGCTCAACCCGCGCTTCACCACCCCCGAGCTGCAGTACATGCTGCGGCATTCCGAGACGGCCGTGGTGGTCACGGCCGAGAACTGGGGCGGGGTGGACTACCTGGCGCGCTACGAGAGCTTCCTGGCCACCCTCCCCGACCTGCAGTACGTGGTGAGCGTGGGCGAGGAAGACCTGTGGTACGACGACCGCATCCACCAGTTCGAAGACCTGGTGAGCAGCGGCGAGGGGCGCGAGTACCCGCGGCACACGGGGTCGGCCGACGAGCTGTTCGCCATCCTCTACACCTCGGGCACGATGGGCAAGCCCAAGGGGGTGGCCCTCACCCACGGCAACCTGCTCACCACCGCCGCCGGCACCGCCGACGCGCTGGCGCTGACGGAGAACGACGTGGTGTTCGGGCTCAACACGCTGTTCAACGTGTTCGGGCTTAGCACGGGGGTGCTGGGAACGATGATGGCGGGCGGTGCCGTGGTGCTGCAGGACCACGACGACACCGCGCAGGCGCTGGAGCTGGTGGCGCGCGAGCGGGTGACGGTGTACCACGGCGTGCCCACCAACTTCGTGCTGGCGCTGCAGGCGCCCGAGCGGCCGGGGCTCGACCTGACGTCGCTGCGCACGGGGATCGTGGCGGGCGCTCCGGCGCCCGAGGAGCTGGTGGCGCGGGTGCGCCGCGAGCTGATCCCCGACCTGCGCATCGCCTACGGGCTGACCGAGACCAGCGAGACGGTATCGCTCACCCGCGCCGACGATCCCGCGGGGAAGGGGCTCACCACGGTGGGCCGCCCGCTCCCCGGGGTGGACATCCGCGTGCTCGACGTGGACGGCAGCGTGCTGCCGGTGGAGAGCGTGGGCGAGATCGCCATCAGCGGGCCCTGCGTGATGCAGGGCTACTACCGCCAGCCCGGTGAGACGGCGCTGGCGTTCACGCGCGATGGCTACTTCCTCACCGGCGACCTGGGGATGGTGGACGAGGAGGGCTACCTCCACGTTCTGGGCCGCCGCAAGGAGATGATCATCCGCGGCGGGTTCAACGTGTACCCGCGCGAGGTGGAAGACCGGCTGCACGCGCACCCCGCCGTTCTCGACGTGGCCGTCGTGGGCCTGCCGGACGAGATCCTGGGCGAGGTGTCGTGCGCCTGCATCGTTCCCGTCGAGGGGGCGATCGTCACGGGTGAAGAGATCAAGGACTTCTGCCGTGAGGTGCTGGCGGACTACAAGGTGCCCGACCTGGTCCGCTTCCTCGACAGCTTCCCCATGACGGGGAGCGGCAAGGTGCGCCGCGTGGAGCTCGCGCGCATGATCAGCGCCGAGGAAAGCAGCCGCCGCCCGTGAAACCCCGATTGGACCAGACTTGCGGAGAGGTCTTCTCCGGCTGTCGCCGTGAAGGTGCCCAGTTCCCGGTGCCGAGTGCCCAGTGAGAGTTTCTCCTGGGCCCTGGGCACCGCGCACTGGGCACTTCCCCGCGAAGCGGAGAGGGTCTCGCAACCGCGTAACCGAAACGTGAGCGAGAGATGACCAGCCTGATGCAACGCAGCCCCCACCTGTACAGCGGGGTGCAGCCCTCCGACCCGGGGGCGCGCAACGCCGCCCTCCTGATCGACTTCGACAACATCACCCTCGGCGTGCGCAGCGACCTGGGCAAGGAGCTCAAGACGCTGCTGAACAGCGAGATCTTCCGGGGGAAGGTGGCGGTGCGCCGCGCCTACGCCGACTGGCGCCGCTACCCCAACTACGTGGTGCCGCTCACCGAGGCGAGCATCGACCTGATCTTCGCCCCCGCCTACGGCACCTCCAAGAAGAACGCCACCGACCTGCGCATGGCGGTGGACGCGATCGAGCTGGCCTTCCAGCGCCCCGAGATCGGCACCTACATCCTGCTGACCGGCGACAGCGACTTCTCGAGCTGCGTGATCAAGCTCAAGGAGTACGGCAAGTACGTCATCGGCGTGGGGATGCGCGACTCGTCGTCCGACCTGCTGATCCAGAACTGCGACGAGTACTACAGCTACCACGCGCTCAGCGGCCTGGTGCGCGAGGGCGACCAGGGCGGCCCGCGGCGCGACCCGTGGCTGCTGGTGCGCGAGGCGGCGCAGAAGATGGCCGCCGCCGGCGACAGCATGCGCACCGACCGCCTCAAGCAGGTGATGATCGACCTGGACCCCAACTTCGACGAGAAGGACGAGGGGTACAGCAAGTTCAGCAAGTTCGCCCAGGTGGCCGCCGAGAAGGGGCTGATTCGCCTGCACAAGGTGGAGAATGGGCAGTTCGAGGTCGCCCCCGTGGAGGAGGACGACGAGCTGAACGCCGCCGCCGAGCGGTACGAGCCCCGCTCCGACCGCTGGCGCGGGGGCAGCGGCGGCGGCGAGCGCCCGCGCGACCGGGACCGCGGCCGTGGGCGTGACCGCGACCGGGGCCGCGGGCGAGACCGCGACCGTGACCGCGAGCGCCCCGAGGCGCCGCGCCTTGACGCCGTGGCCGACGCCGCGCCGGTGCGCCTGCACCGCGACGAGGAGCCGGCCCAGCCGATGGCCCCGGCCGCGCGCGACGACTCGGCCTCGTCCGCGGCTTCGGCCGCCGAGGGCGAGTCGGAGAGCCTGGCCGCCGCCTTCCCGGTGGGCGCCGCCGAGCCCGAGATCGTGGCCGAGCCCGAGCGCCGGCCGTCTGCGCCCGCCCCGCAGTCCGGGCCGCCGCAGGACCCGCGCAGCTACGCCTACGCGCTGTTGCAGCACGCGGTGCGCTCGATGGTGAGCCGCCAGGGGCAGACCGCGCGCGACGGCGACGTGAAGCGCAAGATGCTGGAGATGGACCCGGCGTTCGACGAGCACGCGCTGGGCTTCAGCAAGTTCAACCGCTTCCTGCGCCAGGCGCACGAAGACCAGGTGGTGGACGTGCGCCGCCTGGCCGAGGGCCGCTACGAGGTGGCGCTCCCCGCCAGCGGCACCAAGCTGGCCGCCCCCACGCTGTCGGGCGCGCCGCGCCCGCAGCCGATCCACGTGGACGACCCGCGCGGCGAGGCCGACGCTGCTGCCGCCGCCCCCGCGCACGACCGCGGCGGGCGCGACCGTGGCCGCGGCCGCCGTGGCCGCGGCCCCGCCGAGGGCGCGCCCACGCTCCTCCCCGGGCAGGTCGCCGGCCCGTCGTCGTCCGAGGGCGCCGACGAGCCCGCAGCTGCGCAGCCGTCCGCACCGGTGCGTGAGCCGGCCGCCGAGACGCCGCGCGAGGAGCGCCGTCCGGAGCCGCCGCGTCGCGAGGAGCCGCGTCGTGACGAGCCGCGCCGCGAGGAGCCGGCCGCCGCGCAGCCGCCGGCGCAGTCGGAGCCGGCGCGTGGGCTGCGGCACCGCAGCTCGGGCCGCCGTGGCGGCTCGTGGTCGTCGCCCGCCGGGCCGCCGCCGCTCCTCCCGGGGCAGGTCGTGCACATCCCCGGCAGCGTCGGCGCGGCCCGTCCGCAGGACGATCCGCAGCCGGAGCCGCAGGTAACGGATCCGCAGCCCGATGCGCAGGTGACGGCGGGCTCGTCCGCCGCTTCCGCGGAGTCGCGTTCGGACGACCGGCAGCCCGCCGGGTTCGACCCCGAGTCGCTGGGGCTGCCCACGGACCGCGCCGGGGTGGAGGCGCACCTGGGCGGCTACCGCGGCGTGGGCGCCGCGACCGTCAAGTCGCTGGTGAGCGAGTTCGGCGACCGCGTGTTCCACGCGCTGCAGGAAGGCACCGACGCCGTCCGCATGCTGCTGGGCCGCCGCGCCGGGCCGCTGCTGGAGCAGTGGACCGCCGACCGCGACGCCCGCACCGCCGAGCGCGCTGAGGCCCAGCCCCAGGCCGCCGCCCCCGCGGAGGCCCGGGCCGAGCCGGCCGCCGAGGCCGAAGGGGAGGATGCCCGCGACTTCGCGGAAGCCGCATCCGCCTCGTCGCCCGAGCCGGTGATGGGCGAGACGGCGGACGAGTCAGCGTCGGGTGACGAGCCCACGCTGGCCGACGCAGACGCGGTGGCGGGTGAGACCGCGGAGGAGCAGGCCGAGCGCCGGCGCCGCCGTGGCCGTCGCGGCGGGCGCAACCGCAATCGCAACCGCGCGGGTGGTGATGCGTCGGCCGATGTGGGCGACGGGTCCGACTCGACCGACGGGACGGACGGGGCCGATGCGGGTGCGGCCGCGCCGACGGAGCTGGCGCCGGGCGGCGAGGTTGCCGCCGCGGAAGACGCGATCGTGGCGGAGCAGGCCGACCGCCCCGCGGGGCGCGGCCGCCGTGGCCGCGGGCGGGGCCGCGACGCCGCGCGCGCCGAGACCTTCTCGGCCGACGGGGTCGACCTCCCGGTGGGCACCGGCGGCGAAACCGATCCCTCGCTGATGGAGCAGGCGTCGCGCCCCGCGGGCGACGTTGAAGCGGCGGTGGAGACGGTTTCCGCCGACGGCGTCGACATCCCCGTGGACGCGCAGGGCGAGACCGATCCCTCGCTGATGGAGCAGGCGTCGCGTCCCGCCGGCCCCCCGCGCACGCGTTCGCGCAGCCGGGGGGGACGTGGACGCGGCCAGGGTGGGTCGGCAGCGGCGGCTCCGGCCGCCGAGGCTCCCGCTCCTGCGCCGGCGCCGGAGCCCGAGCAGCCTGCCGCTGGTGGCGGCCGCCGTGGCCGCGGCCGTGGCGCCGCGCAGCCCGCGGCGGAAGCGCCCGCTCCGGCCCAGCCGGCGGCGGAAGCCGGTGCGGGCCGTCGCGGACGCGGGCGTGGCGCGGGCGCGGCGGACGCAGCCGCGGCTGCCGACACCGCGCCGGCCGAGGCGCCGGCGCGTGGGGGCGGCCGCGGTGGTCGTGGCCGCGGCGGAAACGCGGCCGCGGCGGAGACACCGGCTGCCGAGCCGGCCGCGCCGGCGGGTGGGCGCGGACGTGGACGCGGGCGGGGCGCTTCGGCTCCCGCCGCGGAGGCGCCCGCGCCCGCGCCCGAGGCCGCTCCGGCGGCGGAGGGTGAAGGCGGTGGCCGTGCGCGGCGGGGCAGGGGGCGCGGCGGCCGCGGCCGCGGGAACGCCTCGGCTTCGTGAGCCGTGACCCGGAGATGAACGCCGCGCCTGGTGAAAGCCAGGCGCGGCGTTCGGGTTTGGTGGATCCGGCGCCGCTCGCGCCCTGGTTCTACGCGCGCCCCGCCGAGGCCGTCGCCCGCGACCTGCTGGGCACGCTGCTGGTGAGCGAGGTGGACGGCATCCGCGTGGCCGGCGAGATCGAGGAGGTGGAGGCCTACCTGGGCCCGCACGACGCCGCCAGCCACGCGTGGGAGAAGTTCGGCCGCACGGCGCGCAACGAGATGATGTTCGGCCGGCCGGGCATCACCTACGTATACCTGATCTACGGCACCCACTGGTGCTTCAACGTGGTCACCGACACGCTCGACTTTCCCGGCGCCGTGCTGGTGCGCGCCGCGCGGCCGGTGGAGGGGATCGAGGCGGCCCGCGAGCGCCGCCCCGGCCGCCCCGACCGCGAGCTGATGCGCGGCCCGGGGAACCTGGCGCGCGCGCTGGGGATCACCGGCGCGCACAACGGGCACCCGCTGGACGCGCCGCCGCTGTGGCTGGCTGCCGGGCGCCGCGTGCCCGACGCGGAGGTCGCGGTGGGCCCCCGCATCGGCATCCGGGAAGACCGGGCGGCGGACTGGCCTTTGCGGTTCTGGATCGCCGGGTCGCCCTGGGTGTCCAAGAAATCCTGATCTCCATCATCCCCATGAACCCACTGCTCGCGCTGGGCGGCGCGCTCCTGCTCGCCGCCTCGCTTCCGTCATCGCCCGCTCGTCCGCTCCCGCCCCGGTCCGCGCCGGTGGACACCACCGACGTGGCGCGGGTGGAGACGTATGACGGCACGCTGGTCATCACCCGGCTGAAGCGGGCCGATGCGCCCGCCGAGTTCCGCGTGCGGGTGGGCGACGCGGTCGTCTACCGCGACTCGGCGGCGCAGGGCGTGTCGCTGCACACGCTCACCACCTGGTCGCGCCGGCGGCTGGCGCTGCTGGAGATCTCGAGCGGCGGCAACGGCTGCCCGTCGGCCTTCCGCTTCGTGGAGTTCGCCGAGGGGAAGACGCCCCGGGTGAGCGCCGAGCTCGGCAACTGCAACGACCTGCCGGTGGTGCTGATGGACGGCGCCCGGCTGCGCGTGCGCTTCCCCAGCTTCTACCACACGTATCAGATGCGCGACCCCGGGTTCCGCCGGCCGCCGGACGCCACCTGGGAGTACCTGGGCGACGGCCGGGTGCGCCGGCTCCCCGCCACCGCGGCCACACGCTCGTGATGGGCGACCCCGATGAGCTGATGGAGTTCGCGTCGGCAACGCTGCGGCGCGCGGGCGAGCTGACGCTGGAGCACTTCGGCCGCGCGGCGGTGCGCTACAAGGCCAACGACACCGAGGTGACCGCCGCCGACCTGGCCGCCGAGGCGTTCATCCGCGCCGCGATCACCGAGGCGTTCCCCGACGACGGGATCCTGGGCGAGGAGGGCGACGACCGCCCCTCGCGCAGCGGCCGGCGCTGGGTGGTGGACCCGATCGACGGCACGCGCTCGTTCGCGGTGGGGGTGCCGCTATACACCATGCTGCTGGCGCTGGAGGTGGACGGCCGCGCGGTGCTGGGGTGCTGCCACGTGCCGGTGCTGGGGCAGACGCTGGTGGCCGCCACCGGCGCCGGCGCGTGGATCGACGGCCGCCCCGCGCGCGTGAGCGAGTGCGACGACCTGTCGGCCGCGAAGGTGGTGACCAGCGGGCTGGAGTACTGGCGCGACAGCTCCACCGACGCGCACCGTGCGGGGTTCGAGCGGCTGGTGAACGCCACGCGCTTCACCCGCACCTGGGGCGACGGCTACGGCTACTTCCTGGTGGCCACCGGCCGCGTGGACGTGTACTGCGACCCCATCTGCGGCGAGCGCTGGGACATCGCGCCCATGCCGGTGCTGCTGACCGAGGCCGGCGGCCGCATCTCGCAGTTCGACGGCGAGGCCGTGGCGCCGTGGACCAGCGTGGTGGCGGCGAACGCGCGGCTGCACGACCCGGCGCGTGCGCTGCTGGTTGGGGGGGCGGGGGGCTGATCCGGCTTGGCTCGAGCGGCCGGATCCATCGTTCGGCGGTTGACGGCTTCGGCAGATTCGTTTAGAATCGCCGCATAGTGGGAGTCGCGTCCCGGGAGCGCAGGTGCAGGGGTGGAGTGAGCGCCCCGCGCCTGCCCGTTCCTCCTCACCCGCGGGTGGAGGAGGACGGTCCCGGCCGCGACTCTTTTTTTTGCGCGTCGTCGTTTCTCGTGGAGATGAGATGCGGCGGCGGCGGCCGATCCACACAGTTACGGCGAGGTGCATCATGGACCAGGACACGCGCCGCTGAGCGCCGCCCGAACCGGGCGTCGCGCCGGCGGAGACGGATCATCCACCGCAACGCAAACGACACCCGGGAGACCTCATGAGCACCACCGGACGCTACTTCGTGCGCGACCGCCAGTCGGGCCGCGTCTTCTGCGTAGAGCCCATCAACCGGCGCGACCAGAAGCTCCACGACCTGGGCTGGACCAACGGCGGGATCGACCCCGTCCGCGGCGGCGCCGTGGCCGAGGAGGATTCGATCATCCGCCCCGAGAACGGCTTCCGCAACATCACCCACCTGCCGCCCGGCTCCAGCCCCGACGGCTACATCGAGATGCTGCTGAATGCCGACGGACCGGCAGCGCAGGGCTGAACGAAAGATCAGCGGCGCGGGGAAGACTCCCCGCGCCGCTGCTTCTTTCATCGAACGGCTCATCGCGTGACGAGTGACATTGCCATATCATATCCGGTACATTTCTGGCGTGGGGATTCGAGCGGCCATGTAGTTCGGCCGGCTGCGTCTCTCTACGCGGCTGACGCCGCCATGATTCCCCTATCCCGGGATGGGCACGATGAAGAAGATGAAGCTGGAAGCGCTGCAGATCGATTCGTTCGAGACGGGCGGCGAGGGTGCGGACAAGCGCGGCACCGTGTTCGGAAACGTGAAGTACACCGACATCCGCTACTGCGGCTCGGGCTACACGTGCTACACCGACAACGAGCCGGAATGTGGAACCAACTGGTATGGCTGCAACACCAACCAGTGCAGCCGGCTCAACTGCGACACCATCGAGGGCAGCGACTGCGTGTAGGCGCGGCGGCAGGCACCGGCGCTGGACCGCCCTTGCCGCGGGGGCTCACCCGCCCGGACGGGACCGGGTGGATCGGGTACACAACCACCGTAATCGGGCCGGGCCGGCGTCGGGCGGGAAACTGACGGAACGGGAGCGGCCGCGGGCCCAGGTGCGCGGCCGCTTTCCGTGCGCGCGGAAGCTTGGCTCAAACTTTTCATCTCCATGCGCGAGGAGAATGGTTCGGTGGCGATGGACCGGGCAGGGCGAGACAGAGGAGCCGAATTCGTGACGACGGCCGACAACACCCAAGCACCTGGAACCCCGCGGAGCCGTGCGGAGCCGCCCGCCGGCCCGTTCGCCGGCCCCGGCGAGATGCGCCAGCGCTGCCGCGCGCTCGACTGGGCGGCCACGCCGCTGGGGCCCGTCCACGGCTGGCCCGCGAGCCTGCGCACCATCGCCCAGGCCGTGCTGGCGGCGCCCATCCCCATGATCCTGCTGTGGGGGCCCGAGCACGTGCAGCTCTACAACGACGGCTACCGCGCCATCATGGGTGTCAAGCACCCCGGTGGCCTGGGCCAGCGCAACCGCGACTGCTGGGGCGAGGTGTGGGACTTCACCGCGCCGGTGTACGAGGCGGTGCTGGAGCGCGGCGAGTCGCTCACCTTCACCGACCAGCCGCTGGTGCTGGAGCGCTTCGGCGAGCCGGCCGAGGCCTTCTTCACGCTCACCTACAGCCCCGTGCCCGGTGACGATGGCCGGGTGGGCGGGATCCTGGTGACCGTCTTCGAGACCACCACGCAGGTGCACGCCCGCACCGCGCGCGAGGCCGAGAACGCTCGGCTGCTGGCCGAGAGCGAGGCGGCCCGCGAGCGGTACGAGATGCAGTCGCGGCTCTTCGAGGGCGTCGCTTCCACCACCCCCGACTTCGTGTACCTGTTCGACCTGGAGGGCCACTTCCTCTACGCCAACCGGCGCCTGCTGGAGGTGTGGGGGATGACGCTGGACCAGGCCGTGGGGAAGACGCCGCTGGAGCTGGGCTACGAGCAGTGGCACCACGACATGCACATGCGCGAGATCGCCGAGGTGATCGACACCGGGCGCGCGATCAAGGGCGAGGTGCCCTTCAAGGCGCCGCTCACGGGGATCTTCGGCGTCTACGAATACATCTTCACCCCCGTCTTCGGCGCCGACGGCCGGGTGGAGATCATCGCCGGCACCACGCGCGACGTGACCGAGCGCAAGCACGCCGAGGAGGAGCGCGAGCGCCTGCTGGGCGAAAGCGAGGCCGCGCGCGCCGAGGCCGAGGCGGCCCGCGCCGACGCCGAGCGGGCGAACCGCGCCAAGAGCGAGTTCCTGGCCGTGATGAGCCACGAGCTGCGCACGCCGCTCAACGCCATCGGCGGCTACGTGGAGCTGATGGAGATGGAGATCCGCGGCCCCATCACCGACACGCAGCGCCAGGACCTGCACCGCATCCAGCAGAGCCAGCGCCACCTGCTGGGGCTGATCAACGAGGTGCTGAACTACGCCCGTCTCGAGTCGGGCGCCGTGGCCTTCCAGATCGACGACACCACGCTGGGCGACGAGGTGGCGGCGGCGATCGCGCTGGTGGCTCCGCAGGCGGCCGCCCGCGGGCTGGTGATGGAGGCGGCGCCCTGCCCCGACGGCCTGGCCGTGCTCACCGACGCCGACAAGCTCCGGCAGATCCTGCTGAACCTGCTGTCGAACGCGGTCAAGTTCACCGACGGCGGCGGCCGCGTGGACGTGGAGTGCGTGGGCGAGGGCGAGGAGGTGATCCTTGCCGTGCGCGACACCGGCGTGGGGATCCACGCCGACCACCTGGCGCGCATCTTCGAGCCTTTCGTGCAGGTGGACCAGCGCCTCACCCGCCCGCACGAGGGCGTGGGGCTGGGCCTGGCCATCAGCCGCGACCTGGCCCGCGCGATGGGTGGCGACCTGTCGGCCGAGAGCACCCTGGGCGAGGGAAGCACCTTCACCCTCACCCTCCCCCGCGCGCGGTCGGCCCGGCGGAGCTGAGCGGCTGCGCGGTGGAGCCTTTCGCGCGCGGTCCCGAAACGGGGGTCAGCGGTCCCGCATCGAGGGCGTTTCACTGTTGCCGGACGACGCGCTTCCCGGGTGACCCGTGCGCCTGTACCGCCGCCGCTGAACAAGGTGCGCTAGAGCACCCACACAGCCCGTGATCACGAGCAGGCATAGGACCACGATCGTGAATGGTGACATTCCGACCGGGCCGAAGTACATCCAGATCACCGCGGCGAAAAGTGTCAGACCGGTAAGGCGGTTGAGCCAACTACTCTCTGGCCACCATGCAAACATGATGTTATCTCCTTGAATCAGCGGTCAAGCAAATGTCCGCGCCATGGGCCAGGAACTCCAAACGTGTTCCACCCCAATACGAAACGGTCATTCCCACGAACGCCACATGAGGAGGGCGCGTGGAAGAAGCGCCGGTCGGGTGGATGGAACCGTCATCTGGTTCGAGGTACCCGGCATTCCCGCGCAGATGGAGGTGGACGAGCACGACCGCGTGACGGGGATCATCCCCCGGCAGTTTCTCTGATGTCCCTGAGCATCTCCCCTGGCAGCGGTGGAAACCATGGATCGCCTCGACGTGCGGACGAACAGGATGCAGCCCGTGCTGGTCGTCATCCTCGCGATTATCTTCATCCCTCTGGCCCTGGGAAGCCTGTTCACCGGCCTCTCGTCCGGCGGGGTGATGCCGCTTGTGATGGGCGTGGTGATGCTGGGGACATTTGGCGGGGTGATGTGGATCATTCGCCGGGGGCGCACGAAGTCGGTGCGCTACTTCTCCGGCGACGGGCTGGAGCGCAACGACGGGCAGCGGCTGCCGTGGACGGAGCTGGAGCGCGTGGTGTACCAGGTGCGCATCGACCCCACCGGACTGGGCGGCAAAAAGCTGTGGCGCACAGAGATCTGGTTCCGTGGCGGACGGTCGGCGTGGCTGCTGCCCACGCGCATCACCAACCGCGGGGAGGTGGATGGCTTCGTCCGCGGGCTGCCGTGCGAGCACGCGGAAGTAAAGGTGTGAGCGGATGACCGCCGTCCCCGCACACCTGTCGGAGCGCATCCAGTGCCACATTCACGCGCTGGAGACGGGCGGCATGGCCCCGGTGGGTGACGCGTGTGTGCAGCCCGTGAACGCCTATGGAAGGGTCAGGACCGCGGCGTCGGGGCTGTCGTGGAAGTGGCGGACACGGATGTACTTGTCGCGCAGCAACTGTGCGGACGTCTCGACGGAGCAGTTCCCGATCCGCAGCCACACGACCTTGGGAGGGAAGCCAAGAGCAAGGCTGCGCTGCAGAAAATCCGCATCCTTGGTCACCACCGTGAATCCGTGCTCGGCGGCATATCGCCAGATCTCGGTGTCCAAGGATTCCGCCATCCCAAGGTCGCGCACGTGCATGCACCCCCCGTACACGTCCGCCAGGTGACGGACGAGCTTCCACGAGAGGTTCTGATCGAACAGGAGCTTCACAGCCCCGCCATCAGCCTGCGCTCACGATCGGCCGCGAACGTGAGGCACGCGCGGATATCTTCGGGCTCCAGGTCAGGGAAGTCTTCGAGGATCTCCGCTTCGGTCATCCCTGACGCGAGATACTCGAGCACGTCCTGCACGGTGATGCGGAGGCCGCGGATACATGGCTTGCCACTTCGCTTGTCGGGCTCGATGGTGATGCGGTCGCGATAGTCCATCATACCCCGGTTCTTGGACGAGAGTGTGAATGCGGATGAAAATTATAGGTCGGAGGCAGGGCCAACGGTAGCTGTTCCTCTACGTCGATCGGAATATGTCGATTGAGCAGGCACGCGTTCGAAATGAAGAGGACAACGGGCGCGGGTCAGCCGGAATGCCTGAGCAGACGCGCCACCGCCGCATCATCCTTGCGGAACGGATGGCGCGGGCGCTTCGTGCGCTTGTCTCCGCCCTCGCGACACCCCATCTCCTTCTTGCGAGGAACCATGCTCCTGGCCATCCCCATCGTCCTGGCGGCCGCCGTGGCCGGCCTGCTGGGCTTCGCCGCCCGGCGGCCCGACACCTTCCGGGTGGAGCGCTCGGCCACGATCGCCGCGCCCGCCAGCCGGATCTTCGCGTTCCTGGACGACTTCCACCGCTGGGGCGCGTGGTCGCCGTGGGAAAAGATCGACCCCGGGATGCAGCGCACCTTCTCGGGCGCAGAGCGCGGGCCGGGGGCCGTCTACGCGTGGAGCGGGAACAAGAAGGCGGGGCAGGGGCGGATGGAGATCACCGAGAGCGAGGCTCCGTCGCGGCTGGCGATCCAGCTCCACTTCATCGCCCCGTTCGAGGCGCACAACACCACCACGTTCACGCTGGTGCCGGACGGGGGTGGCACCCGGGTGAGCTGGGCGATGCACGGCAACAACTCGTTCGGCTTCAAGGTGATGGGGATGTTCATGAACATGGATCGCCTGGTCGGCGGTGACTTCGAGCGCGGCCTCGCGAACCTCAAGGCCGTCGCCGAGGCCGATCTCGCATCGCAGCCGGCCTGAGCCCGCGTGCGTCGGACGGCGCATGGGCGAGGCGGACGAATGCGGCGGCCGCGGGGCAGGGAGCCCGCGGCCGCTCTCGCATCCACAGCCGCATCTCGGCGGCCGACTGCTTGCGGGTTGGATGCTGGCGCGAGATCATGAGCCGCCGGCGGGCCGCTAGTGCCCGCGTCGTTAACCGCATGCTTTCGGGTTTCCGATGATTCGTCTTATCGCGCTCGCCCTGGCACTCTCCGTCTCCCTCACGCCCGGTCTGCTGCCTGCCCAGCAGCGGCCGGCCGCGCCTGCGTCCGACACGGTGTCGTGCAGCCGGTGCGCGGAGTGGAATGCGCCGCAGCGGCCTTTTCGCATCTTCGGCAACACCTACTTCGTGGGGACGCACGGGCTCAGCGCGATCCTGCTGACGTCGCCGCGCGGGCACGTGCTGATCGACGGCGCGATCCCGCAGTCGGCGCCGCAGATCCTGGCGAACGTGCGGGCGCTGGGCTTCCGCGTGGGCGACATCCGGCTGATCCTCAACTCGCACGTGCACTTCGACCACGCGGGCGGGATCGCGGCCGTGCAGCGCGCGTCGGGCGCGCGGGTGGCGGCGAGCGCCGCGAGCGCGCGCGTGCTGCGGCGCGGCACGTCGGGGCCCGACGATCCCCAGTACGGCTCGCTCCCCGGTTTCCCGGCGGTGCGCGGCCCCGTGCGCGTGGTGGCCGACGGCGAAACGGTGCGCGTGGGCGGGCTGGCGCTCACGCTGCACGCCACGCCCGGGCACACCCCGGGCGGGAGCACCTGGAGCTGGCGCTCGTGCGAGGGCGGCCGCTGCCTCGACCTGGTCTACGCCGACAGCCAGACGCCGGTGTCCAGCGACAGCTTCTTCTTCTCTCGCAACACGACCTACCCCGGCGCCATCGCCGACTTCGAGCGCGGCGCCCGCGTCCTGGAGCACCTCCCCTGCGACGTGCTGCTGACGCCGCACCCCGAGGCATCGGGGCTGTGGGACCGCCTCGCCGCGCGCGACGCCGGCAACCGCGACGCGCTGGTGGACCCCGGCGCCTGCGCGCGCCTGGCCTCTGCCGCCCGCCAGCAGCTCGCGCGCCGCCTGGCCGAGGAGCGCACGAAGCTCGGCGGCTGACGGCGGCGCGCGCTCATCGTCTGGACGTACCGCTCCGAGCGGAAAAGCCGCGGCGGCCGTGGATCGCATCTCCACGGCCGCCGTTCTCCGTCCTCCCCTGCCGCTCACGCCGCCAGCCGCCGCACCACCTCGGCCGCGCCCTTCTTGTAGACCGTCAGGCACACCAGCTCGCCCTGCGGATCGAACACCTCCCACCAGCGGCTCTTCTTCTGCTTGCGGATGACGTAGAGCGGCGTGGGCGGCTGGGCTTCGTCCTGCAAGGGGGCGTCGGGCGCGGCGGTCGGCTGCTTCGTGGCCATCCTGCACCTCCAGGTGGTCTTGACCCTCGGCGCCCGGCAGGGCTAGCTTCGGTGAAGCGGGGGGCCTTCGGGTCGTTTCATGGTGGGCGGATGTGTCGATACTCTCTTGCCGGGGGAGCCGACGCATCCGCCTTGTTTTTGCGACCTGCTGGTTGTAAATATAGCCTGCTGACACTGGCTCTGTCACTACACTGTGCTGACAAGCATATGGACTTTCGAACGGCTGTTGGTATTCTCGGGCGGCAAATCACCACTCGTGAGATCGCCGAAGCAGTCGGGATGTCACCCTACTCGATTCGGCAGGCTCGATTGCAGGAAGGTTCTGCCGCGCATCGAACACCCCCTCGAGATTGGCAGCAGGCGTTGATCGGCTTGGCTGAAGAGCGAGGCCGCGAACTGAGGGCGCTGGTAAGTACCTTGCGAGATGACAGCCCTGCAGAAGAGTGACACCAATGTCGCGCGGCTAGGACGATCAACACACCAACCCCATTCCACCGTTACCTGACGCATGCCTCTGCCTCCCCGTATTGCCGATCTGGTCGAGCGTTTTGCCCGTAACTTCGACTCGTACCGTTTACCCTCCTATAAGGAAACTGAGGTTCGTGTCGAGTTCATCGATCCCTTCTTCGAGGAACTTGGTTGGGATGTCAAGAATAAAGAAGGGAATGCAGAAGCCTATAAAGATGTGGTTCACGAACCTGCGCTTCAAGTTGAAGATTTGCCGCGCGCCCCTGATTACTCGTTTCGAATTGGTGGAACACGGAAGTTCTTCGTTGAAGCGAAGCGGCCTGCCGTTAACCTGAAGGAAGATCCGAGTCCTGCATTCCAACTCCGACGTTATGCATGGTCAGCGAAGCTGCCACTGTCCGTCCTTACAGACTTTCAAGAGTTCGCGGTATACGATACGCGGGTAAAACCGGAGCGAGGTGATAAAGCCTCAAAATCACGTACATTCTATTGCACATTTGAGGAGTATGCCGAAAAGTGGGATGAGATCGCGGCGATCCTAGCCAAGGATTCCATCCTGAAGGGTGCATTCGACAAGTATGCAGAGTCAAAGACAAAGCGCGGTACGGCGGAAGTTGATGACGCTTTCCTGCACGAGATCGAACATTGGCGGGAGGAACTCGCGAAGGACTTGGCTCGCCGTAATAAGACACTTACCCGGCGAGAACTGAATGCAACTGTGCAGCTTACGCTCGACCGCATAATATTTCTCCGCATCTGCGAAGACCGGGGAATCGAACCATATCGTCGACTGCGGGATACACTGCGTGGGAAAGGAATCTATCCACGTCTTCTGGAGAACTTTAGGGAGGCGGACGATCGATACAATTCCGGGCTGTTCCATTTTCGCAACGAGAAAGGGAAGGAATCTCCGGATCGACTGACTCCAACACTGGAGGTCGGTGATGGTGTACTAAAGGAAATCATTGAAAATCTTTACTATCCGGAATCTTCGTATGAGTTTTCCGTTCTTCCGGCTGACATTCTAGGCCAAGTATACGAGCGTTTCCTTGGGAAGACAATTACGCTAGACGAAAAACACCACGCCCAAGTGGAGGAGAAGCCTGAAATCCGGAAAGCCGGAGGTGTGTACTATACTCCCACGTACGTGGTACAATCGATTGTCAGCGAGACTCTCGGCCGACTAGTCTCGGGAAAGCATGTCAACGACATAGCCAAGATCCGCGTTTTGGACCCGGCCTGTGGATCAGGGTCATTCCTGTTGGTTGCGTATCAATTTTTGCTTGATTGGCATCTAAGTTGGTATCGCAAAAACGAGTTTAAAAAATACCAAGGCAGGGTTCGCCAAATTTCCGACACCGAGTGGCGGCTCACCACGGACGAACGTAGGCGAATTCTACTGAACAACATCTTTGGTGTTGATGTCGATCCGCAGGCCGTTGAAGTGACGAAGCTCTCGTTGTTGCTGAAAGTTCTCGAAGGTGAGACTGATGAATCATTGTCTCATCAGTTCTCGCTCGCAATGCACGAACGAGCGCTTCCGGACCTTGCCGCTAATATCAAGCACGGCAATTCAGTCATTGCATCGGACTTCTTCGATGGTGTGCAACTTGATTTTACTGATGAGGATGAATTGTTTCGGATCAACGCTTTTGATTGGAAGAAGGAGTTCTCGGACGTGTTTAAAGATGGCGGTTTCGATGCCGTCATAGCAAATCCTCCATATGTTCTTCTACAGACGCTGAACCAGCCGGATGTGTTCCAATATCTACAAGCGAAGTTTGCCTCTGCACGTTATAAAATCGACACATATCACGTGTTTGTTGAGGCTGGGCTGAGGTTGACCAAGACAGAGGGATTTTTAGGGTATATTGTGCCGAGTTCTTTCTTGCGGAACAAGTTCGCTGAACAATTGCGGAAAGTAATAGTTGAGAATTCGTCAGTCCGCGTCCTACGGGTATTCGATTATCCGGTTTTTCGAAATGCGAGTGTGGATACTGCAATACTGGTTGCAGAAAAGACACCTAAGCCTCAGCCGACGAATACAGTTGCTGTTTACCGTTCCGTGTCGGTGTTCGAGACACGGTTCGTCGGCGACGTATCGCAATTGACGTGGATGGATCATCCCAAGCTCCACTTTAGCGTACCGGGTGGGGAGGGTCTGGAGGACGCGCTAGCAAAAATCGAGCGGGCATCGATCCTTCTAGGCGAATTTGCCGACGCTTACTTCGGCATCCAAACTCACGACCGGAAAAGTTACGTTGCTAGCCAAAAGCGTACGCCCAATCACAGAGAAGTTGTGGACGGATCTCAAATTGGGCGCTACAAACTTAATCCTAGCGTGGAGTATGTCGACTTCCGCCCCCTAGCAATTAAAAGCGGCGGGAAGGAGTCGATTTACCAACAGAAAAGGATCGGGGTACGTCAGATTGGGAAAGTGCCCATGGCCACGATCCTTCCGGCCGGGCTGCTTACTTTGAATACCATTTACAACGTGTATCCGAATAAGCAATCGGAGTACGCGCTCGAGTTCGTACTTGCTATCCTTCTTTCGAAAGCGGGACAGGCGTACTGGCAACACAAATTCTTCGATCAGAAGCGTACATTCCCCAAGATCAAAAAGGCCGCTCTGTTAGGGTTCCCCATACCGCGTTTGGACTTCACCGATGCGAAGGATCGAAAGTCACATGACCAATTAGTCAAACTAGTCGAGCTTCGGTTACGCACAGAAAGCCAGTTGGCGATGGCGAAGCTTCCCAGCCAAGAGACGGCTCTCAGCCGTCAGGTCGAAACGTTGGAGGGCCAAATTGACAACGCAGTCTACGCATTGTTTTCGCTGAGCCCGGCTGAGATCGCGGCAATTGGCTGACGGTCGTGTGTGATAAGCACCGTTGTGCCGCCCTGGGCGCTGCAGGCGCGACGCACGGACAGAACCGGGGCCAGTTGCGACTGGCACCCGGCGGGCCGAGGGGCAGCATCCAAGTAGATCCTCGCATCAGCTTCTACGTAGTACCTCCACTGGCTCGGCTTCTGCATCAACCCGCCCGGAGTGAACGGCAGTCGCCAACCAGCCTCCGGAGCCCATGTCCAGAGCAGTCCACCCGCACGCGCGCCACCGTCACCGGAGCGCGCGCGCATGAAGATCGTGGTGTTCGGGCTCACCATGAGCTCGAGCTGGGGGAATGGGCACGCGACGCTCTGGCGGGGGCTGGCGAGGGCGCTGATCCGGCGTGGGCACCGCTTCGTCTTCTTCGAAAAAGACGTTCCGTATTACGCCGGCACGCGCGACCTGTGGGAGATCCCCGGCGGCGAGCTGGTGCTGTATCCCGAGTGGGACGAAGTCCTACCCTACGCCAAGAGCCACCTGGCCGACGCCGACGTGGCCATGGTCACCAGCTACTGCCCCGACGCGATCGGAGCCACGCGCCTCGCGCTCGATTCGCCCGCGCAGCTGCGCACCTTCTACGACATGGACACGCCCGTCACCCTCGACGGTCTGCGGACCGGCGCCGGGGTGGCGTATCTCCCGCCCGAGGGCCTGGGCGGCTTCGACCTGGTGCTCAGCTTCACCGGCGGGCCGGCGCTCACGGAGCTCCGCACCCGGCTGGGCGCGCGGCTCACGGCGGCGCTGTACGGCCACGTCGATCCAGGCGTCCATCGCCCCGTCGCGCCGCTCCCCGGCGAGCACGCGGACGTCAGCTACCTGGGCACCTACGCGGCCGATCGGCAGGCGGCGCTCGAAACGCTGTTCATCGAGCCCGCGCGCCGGATGCCCGAGCGGCGCTTCCTGATCGCCGGCGCGCAGTATCCGCACGACTTTCCGTGGACCGGCAACGTTTACTTCCGCCGCCACCTGCCTCCGCCCGAGCACCCGGCGTTCTTCTGCTCCAGCGCCCTCACGGTCAACGTCACGCGGCGGGCGATGGCGGAGATGGGGTGGTGCCCCAGCGGCCGGCTGTTCGAGGCGGCGGCGTGCGGCGTCGCCATCCTCAGCGACCGGTGGGACGGGCTGGACGAGTTCCTCACCCCCGGCGCCGAGATCCTGACCGCTGCTACCACCGAAGAGGCGATCGATGCGATCAGCCTCCCGCGCGACGAGCTGGCGCGCATCGCCGCCGCGGCGCGCGAGCGGGTGCTGGCGGCGCACACCAGCGACGCCCGCGCGGCCGAGCTCGAGGCGCTGCTCGACGCCGCCGTGCGCGGCGACGGCTGGCAGTCACCGGAAGATGGCGACACCGCTACGGCGGAGGGAACGCTGGCGATGGAGGCGCGGGGATGACGTGGGGGATCGTGCCGGCGGCGGGGCAGGGGACGCGCATCCAGCCGCTGGCCTTCAGCAAGGAGCTGCTCCCCGTGGGCAGCAGGGAAGACGAAGACGGCGTGGAGCGCCCGCGCGCCGTCAGCGAATATCTCGTCGAACGGATGATCCGCGGCGGCGCCGACCACGTGTGCTTCGTGATCTCGCCGGGGAAGGGCGACATCCTGGGCTACTACGGCGGCTCCATCGGCGGGGCTCACGTGTGCTACGCCGTGCAGCCCAAGCCGTCGGGCCTCTGCGATTCCATCTTCCGCGCCCTCCCGTTCATCCCGCTGGACGATGACGTGCTGGTGGGCCTCCCCGACACGCTCTGGTTCCCGGAAGACGGCTTCGCCGCTCTGCCCCCGGGGGAGTTCTCCTTCCTCCTCTTCCCCGTGGACCGCCCCGAGTTCTTCGACGCGGTGGTGCACGACGACGACGGGGCCGTGCGCGAGATCCAGGTGAAGCAGCCGGGCGCGGCCACGCACTGGGTGTGGGGCGCCTTCAAGCTCCCCGCGCGCACCCTGGCCGATCTCCACGCGCTCTGGCAGGAGCGCGGCCGCAAGGACGAGTACATCGGCACGCTGGTGAACGCGTGGCTGGCGCGGGGCGGCGTGGCGCGCGGCGTGCGCGCGGGCGAGGCCTACGTGGACGTGGGAACGCTGCACGGCTACCGCGAGGCCATCCACGTGCTGGAAGACCGCCCGCACGGCTTCGACGCGAGCTGCCCGCAGGTGGCACCGCAGTCGTGGCGCCCCGAGGGCGTCGCGCTGGCCTGACCGGCCGGGGAGCCGAGGCGATCCACGTCATCCGGCAGCGCAAACGGCCAGGAGTCCGAGCCTGCGCCCGCGCACGGGCCGAACGCAGCCGAGGGCGCACGTGCCAGCACGCGCGCCCTCGGCCTTTCCCGGAGATCCTCCGCTCGCCGCCGCGCCTCGCGATGCCGCGGTCGAGCAGACGGCTAGCGCAGCCCGTCCGCCGCTTCTTCGTTCTCGCCGAACTTGACGCAGACGATGTAGCCGCAGCTTTTCGCGCAGGTGTATTCCTTCGTCCTGCACAGCTCGGTGTCGCACGGCAGCCCACCCACCGTCTTGCACACCAGCGTGCAGAACTGCTCGTTGGTCGCCGGGACGGCGGGCACCGCGCCGTCGTCCACGCGTCCGTTGATGGTGCCGTGGAGCGCCGACCCGCTCAGCGTCTCGAACGATTCGACCTCGAGGGCCTCGAGGTGCAGCACGAGCTTCTTCATGGAACAGCCTCCGTTGCAGGTGTGAGATCCAGGCGCAAGAGGCACGCCCGAAGAAGACATCAGGAGATGAATCGACACGATTCACGTCTAATATAGTGCGGATGCATCGTGGGACAATGCCTCCGCCGGCAGCCATACGAGCCCTCTCCCCCCGTGTTCGCGGCCCGGCCCGAGGGTCGCCCATCGACGGATGGCGGTACCGCGCGTCCCCGGGCGTCACGCCGCCTTCCGGGCGGGGGCGAGTACGTACGCAGCCGCAACCACGCTTCTCGACCGACGACGCGAACACGCGCAGCCACCATCGTCCCTGGCCGCGCATCCGTACGCCGTCGCATCACCCCGCGCCAGGGTGCAAGTGGTTGGGATGCAGGGGGATGGTGATCGGGGCGCGAGGCCGTCATCCTCGCCGCGATGTGCATCTCCCGGCCGCGCCGCCCGCTGCGGGCGAGGGGGCCTGAGTGTTGCATTTGCCTGGCGCGAACACCACCCGGACCGGGGCCCGGCGCGTTGCCGGCTGGCCCGGCGCGAACCCTTGCACGCCGACACCGATGAGCGTGACCGCCGACGCGGAGACCCTGAAGCCCGAGGAGCTGGAGGCCCGCGTGCGCGAGCTGGGCCCCTGGTTCCACAACCTCGACCTGAAGGGCGTGAAGACGGCGCCCGAGCACTTCCTGGGCGACTACCCCAGCTTCAAGTTCGCCAACTTCGCGCACGTGATCCCGCAAGACCTCACGGGGAAGACGGTGCTCGACATCGGCTGCAACGCCGGCTTCTACAGCATGGAGATGAAGCGGCGCGGCGCATCCCGCGTGGTGGGCGTGGACAGCGAGGACCTGTACCTCGAGCAGGCGCGCTTCGCCGCCGAGGTGAACGGGCTCGACATCGAGTACCGCAAGCTCTCGGTCTACGACGTGGCCCAGCTGGGCGAGAAGTTCGACTTCGTCATCTTCATGGGCGTGCTCTACCACCTGCGCCACCCGCTCCTCGCGCTCGACCTGCTGCGCGAGCACGTGGTGGGCGACCTGCTGCTGTTCCAGAGCATGCAGCGCGGCTCGGAAGATTCGCTGGACGTGGGTGCCAACCACGAGTTCTGGGAGACCGAGCTCTTCGACCTGCCGGCATACCCCAAGCTGCACTTCATCGAGCACCGCTACGCCAACGACCCCACCAACTGGTGGGTGCCCAACACCGCCTGCAACGAGGCGATGCTGCGCAGCAGCGGGTTCGGGATCGTGGCCCACCCCGAGCCCGAGGTGTACCTCTGCCGCGTGGCGGACTTCACCGACGACGAGCCGCGCGCCGTCTACCCCGCGCGTGGGGGAGGCGGCCGGTGATCGAGGCGGTGATGCTCTGGAACGAGCCGAACAACATGTCCCACTGGGATTTCGGCCTTGACCCGGGGTGGCGGATCTACGCGGAGATGGTCAAGCGCGCCGGCGCCGCGGTGCGGGCGGAGAACCCGGCGATGACGCGCGTGCTGGGCGGGATGAGCCCCATCGACCCCGGCTTCATCCGCACCCTGCAGGCGCAGGGCGCGCTGGACGAGGTGGACGTGGTGGCCGTCCACGGCTTCCCGCTGGACTGGAACCTGTGGAGCGTGGACGACTGGCCGAAGAAGCTGGCCTGCGTCCGCGCCGCCACCGACCGCCCGGTGTGGGTGACCGAGGTCGGCGTGTCGACGTATGCCAACGAGGAGGTGCAGCGGCTGGGGCTGGTGCAGACGGCCGAGCTGCTGCGCGGCCAGGCCGACCGCGTCCACTGGTACTCGCTCTTCGACCTCCCCCAGGCCTGGGGCGCCACCACGCGGCACAAGGAGCGCGAGGGCTCGAGCTACTTCCGCCACTTCCACATGGGCCTGGTCCGCCCGGACGGGACCCCCAAGAAGGCGGCGGAGACCTTTGCGCAGTACGCGCCCGACCTGGGCCTCTGCCAGTGGTTCCACTACCAGGACCCGCGCCTGGACGACGCCGTGCGCTGGTTCCGCAAGCTGGGGGTGAAGAAGGTGCGCACCGGCCTCGCCTGGAGCGACGACCACGACCGCGACGCCCAGGCCTGGTTCGACCGGCAGATGAAGGCGCTGGAAGAGTTCGACGTGACGGTGACCTTCTGCTTCACCCCCGAGTGCCGCGGCGTGGCGCCCCACCACACCAGCCCCCCGCAGGAGGTGGACGAGTTCGCCGACTTCTGCGCGCGGATGGTGCGGCGCTACGCGGCGGGATAGGGCAGGCGGCCGGCGGTGGGCGGCGCGGTGGAGATCCACCGCCGCGCCCGGCCCCCTGCCGCCGAGGCGTCGGGCGCGGCCGCGATCCGGCTCCCACGTGCCCACGGCGCCACTCTGATCACGCCGGAAATACGGCGGGCCTGCGAGCCCGTCGAACAACGCCGCGCGTGCCCGTTTGCGGGAGCCCCCGGCCTCCGAAGGAACGCCGCGCCCGTAAACGTCCGTCGTGAGTGAACATAGAAACCCCGACCACTACGGGAGATGCGGATTCAGAGAACGGCACCCAGACGACAATTTCATTCGAAAAAAGCTCTTGTGCGAAAAATGTCCCCGGATTATCGTAGGGTGCCCGGCCGATGAATGGCCCCGCCGGGACTCCCCATCCCATAATGAAGGAGTAGACAGATGACCCGCAGAAAGCTCGTGTCCATCGCGTCCGTCGTGAGCCTGGCCAGTGGTGCGGTGCTCATCACGACCCCCGCGCAGGCCTCCTCCGAGACGTTCGAATGCAGGGCTTCAGTCCGCGCGTACTGCGACTGGGTGGCCAGCAACTTTTGCGCGGGCTCCGCGATCTGCACGTACAACACGTCGACCTGCGAGATCTTGAATTCGCAATGTGGCTGACGCCTCGCTGCGGGGGTGCGCCCGCGTCGTCGCGGAGCGGCCGCTCCACGCCGGGCCCGCACGGGGCGGCATGAAGGCGAAGCTCGCGGACCTGGCCACGGCGTTGCTGGTGGCGTGCGCCGTGGCGGTGACGGGCCTGGCGGTGCGGCGCGAGCTGTTCCCGTCGGTCAGCACGGCCCAGGGCACCGTCGAGAGCGCGAGGGTTCCCGAGTGGCGCAGCTATGCTGACCGCGGCCAGCGTATCGGCCCGGCGAACGCGCGTGTGACCATCGTGGAGTTCTCCGACTTCGAGTGCTCCTTCTGCCGGGCCACGGCCGGGCGGATCCGCGCCATCCGCGCGAAGCACCCGCGCGATGTGGCGCTCGTCTACCGGCACTACCCGCTGCCGTACCACGCGCACGCCGCCGCCGCCGCGCGGGCCAGCCTGTGCGCGGCGCGGCAGGGGCGCTTCGAGCGTTTCCACGACCAGCTCTTTGCCCACCAGGACTCGCTCGGGGTGATCGCGTGGTCACGGCTGGCGCGGGCGGCAGGTGTGGAGGAGCCTGCGTTCAGCGGCTGCCTCGAGAGCGTTACGGCGGCCGACATCGAGGCGGACGTGCGGGCGGGCGACCAGCTGGGCGTGCACGGCACCCCCACCCTGCTGGTCAACGACCGTCTGCTGCGTGGCGCCCCTCCGGGGGCGCTGGAAGACGCCGTCGAGCGGGCACTCCGGGAGGCGGGCCGGTAGCGCATACGCCGCCGGCCCCGCCGGCTTTCTTTTCTTCAGACGAATGGAGCGTGGGACTCATGGTGAAGCGAACCTCCCTCTCGATCGCCGGGCTGGCCTGCGCCGCGCTGGCGCTGGCGCCCCCCGCCGCGGCGCAGGTACCGGGCGCACTGGCGTCGATCTCCGTTGCCCCGCGGGGCAGCGGCAACGGTGGCGCGTTCACGGGGATGCGCCTGGGCAGCCGCCCCACGCTGCTCCCCGACGGCACGCCGCGCTGGGCCGACTTCCCCGTGGTGGGCGGCGTGTGGCCTGGCTCGCCGGCCGAGAAGGTGGGCATCGCCGCGGGAGACGTGGTGCTGCTGGTGAACGGTGTGGACGCGCGGGACCCGCGCACCCTCTTCGGCCAGCCGGGAAAGGTGTTCACCGTCCGCGTCCGCCGCGGCACGGCGGTCCGCGAGTTCGTGCTGACCAGCGTGCGCCGGCCCGAGCCCCAGCCCGCCCCCGCGCCCCACTGAGCCGGCGATGACCGGGGAGAGACCCGCCCCGCCGCCGCACGGGCCGGCGCCGGGCCGCCCCGCGGGGCCGTGGCCGCGCGGGGCTGCGCTCGCGTGCCTCGTGGCCGGCGGGCTCGCCGCCGCCGCGCGCCTGCCGGCGCAGGCGCCCCACGGCGCGTGCCCGATCCACGGCCGTGTCACCCGGGCGGGGGGGGCGGCGCTGGCCGGCGCCGTGGTGCGGGGCCGCGCGCCCGGCGCCGCGGACGTCTCCCAGGCCACGCACACCGGCGCCGACGGGGGATACTGCCTCGCCCTGCGCGCCACGGGCGAGGTGGTGCTGGAGGTGGAGATGGGCGGCTACGTGGGGCGTGCGCTCCTCCTGTCGCCCGCGGCGGCCGCCGAGCGCGTGGCCGACGTGCAGCTTGCGCCGGCCGGCGCCGCGGGCGACACGGTGCGGCTGGCCACGCTGGTGGCGCAGGCGCCGCGCGCCACGCCGCGCACCACGCGCAGGGGCGCGCCCCCGGGCGGCGACCTGGCGTCGCTCCCCGCCAGCGAGGCGGCGCTCTACCCCGGCGCGCCGGGCGTCCTGGCCGCCGCGGCGGGGGTGTCGGGGCAGGCGCTGCCGGTGGGGGGCGGGCAGGAGCTGTCCATCGGCGGCCAGGCGCCGTCGGGCAACCGCACCACGCTCGACGGCGCGGGGTTCGACGCCCGCGACGTGCCGGCCGAGGGGCTGGCCGCCGCGGGCGTGTTCGCGCACCCCTACGACGTGTCGCGCGGGCAGTTCACCGGCGGCGAGATCGCCGGCCGCACCATGGGCGGCACCAACCTGTGGGGCGGGGGAATGCGCCTGTCGCTGCAGCCGCCGTGGATGGCGGGCGGCGCGCCGCAGGCCTCGTGGGGCGCCCATGCCCGCCAGGCGATGCTGAGCGCGGGCGGCGGCGGGCCCCTCCTCCCCGGCCGCCTGTTCGTGTACGGCGCCGCGCAGGGCGAAGACCGCACCGCCGACGCCTCGGGGCTCAGCCGCGACCCCGCCGGCCTCCCCGGCTATGGGATCGCGGGCGACTCGCTGCGGCGCTTCTTCGACATCCTGGGCGGGCTGGGGGTGGACGCCGGCGCCGGCCCCGCCGCGCGGCGCGCCCGCTCGGGGTCGGCGCTGGCCCGCTTCGACTACCTGGCCGGGCGGCGCCACGCGCTGGTGGTGCGGCTGGACGGGCGCGGCCGGGAGACGTCGGGCGGGGCGGGGTCGCCGCTCAGCGCCAACGCCGCCGCGCGCGAGGAAAGCACGGGCGGCGGCGCGCTGGCGCAGCTCACCTCGCGCGCCGGCGCCGCCGAGAACGAGGCCACGGCGCGCTGGTCGGCCGGCGCCCAGCGGGTGCGCAGGGCGTACGCGGGGCCGGCCGGAGAGGTGTGGGTGGGCGCCGGGGGCGCGGGCGCCTCGGGCGGGAGCCTGGTGTTCGGCGGCGAGCCGCTGGGCTTTCCGCGCGAGCGCCGCGCGGCGCTGGAGGTGGGCGACCGGCTGGTGGTGTCGCGCGGGGCGCACCAGTGGCAGGTGGGGGCCACGTGGCAGCGCGAGCAGGTGGCGCGCAGCAGCGACGGCGACCGGCTGGGCACCTTCACCTTCGCCAGCCTGGCCGACCTGCAGGCCGGCCGCCCCCTGCGCTTCACCCGCTCGCTGGGCGCCGCCGCCGCGCGGGTGTCCACCGGCTACGCCGCCGCCTACGCGGGCGACGTGTGGAAGGCCGGGCGCGCCCTGCGCGTGTCCTTCGGCGTGCGCGGCGAGCGCTACGGCTACGCCGGCCCTGCCGACACCGCCGCGGCCGCCTTCGGGCTGCGGCCCGTGCCGGCCGCGTCGGGGTGGGGCCTGAGCCCGCGCGCGGGGTTCACCTGGTACCACACCACGCCCACGGCCCAGTTCGGCCTGCTGGGGGGAACGGGGCTCTTCCGCGGCGCCGCCCCCACGCGTCAGCTGGCGGCGATGCTGGCGGGCGGCGGCGCCACCCTGGTGTGCGTGGGGTCCGCCGCCCCCACGCCGCGGTGGGCGGCGTACCTCCGCGACCCGTCCTCGATCCCCACCGCGTGCGCCGGCGGCGCGGAGGGCGCCGCCGGCCCCGCGCCGGGGGTGACGGGGTTCGCGGGCGGATACGGCACCCCGCGCGTGTGGCATTCGTCGCTGGGCGCCACCTGGATGCACACCGCCACCGGCACCAGCGTGGACCTGCGCCTGTCCGCGAGCCGCGGCCGCGGGCTGGCGCTGGCGGCCGACCGCAACCTGGCCGCCGACCCGCGCTTCGCGCTGCCGGGCGAGGCCGGCAGGCCGGTGTACGCGCCCCTCGCCGCGTTCGACCCCGCGTCGGGCCAGGTGTCGCCCGGCCCGTCGCGCCGCGACGCGCGGTTCGGGGTGGTGCGCGGGGTGGGGGCCGGCGGGCGGTCGTCGGTGCAGCAGGCGAGCGTCACCGCCAGCCGCCTCGCGGGCACCACGCTGGTGGAGCTCTTCTACACCTTCACCCGCTCGCGCGACCAGGCCACCGGGCTCGCCGGCCCCGACGGCGGCTGGGCGACCACCGCCGCCGACCCGCGCGCGCCCGAGTGGGCGCCCAGCGATTTCGAGCAGCGCCACGCGTTCCAGCTTTCCGCCATTCGGCCGCTGGGGCGATGGGGAAACCTGACGGTGGTCGCCCGCCTCCTGTCCGGGGCGCCGTTCACACCGGTGGTGGATGGCGACGTGAACGGCGACGGGCTCGCCAACGACCGCGCCTTCGTCTTCGACCCCGCGGGGGCCGCCGACCCCGAGCTCCGCGCGGGGCTGCAGGCGCTGCTGGACGGGCTTCCCGCGGCCACGCGGGCGTGCCTGCGGCGGCAGGCGGGCGCCATCGCGGGGCGCAACAGCTGCCGCACGCCGTGGGGCTCGTATGCCGACGTGCAGCTCAATCTCTTCCCCGGCGGGCCGCGCAACAAGCGGCTGGTGGTGAACGTGGCGGCGCAGAACGTCACCTCGGGGCTCGACTACCTGTTCCACGGCGGCGCCGGGCTGCGCGGCTGGGGGCAGTACCCCTCCGCCGACCCCGTGCTGCTGCGCGCCGTGGGGTTCGACCCGGCCCGGCGCGAGTTCCGCTACCAGGTGAACCCCGCCTTCGGCCCCGACGCGGGCCGCTCGGGCCGCGTTCCCTTCTCGCTGCGCGTGCAGGCGCGGATCACCGTGGGCGCCGATCCGGCCACGCAGGCGCTGGTGGCGCAGGCGGTGGCCAGCCACGACCGGCTGGAGCCGCCCGCCTTGCGCGCCGAGATGCTGCGGCTATGGGGCAATGCCCCCGCCGCGGTGCTGGCGCGCGACTCCGCGCGCGGGCTGGGGCTGGCCCCCCCGCAGGCCGCCGCGCTGCGCGCTGCCGCCGACACGGTCGACGCCCGGGCCGGCGTGCTGGCCGGCGAGCTCGCGGAGGCGATCACCGACCTGGGCGCGAGCGACCCCGAGGTGGTGCAGGCGGCGCTCGCGCGGCAGCGCGAGCTGCTGGCACAGGCGCAGGCCGTGCTGGACGGCGGCCTCGCGGCGGTGCGCCAGGCGCTCACGCCCGCGCAGTGGGCGCGGCTTCCCGGCCGGCTGCGTGCCGGCGCGCGGGCGGTGATCCCACTCTCTCCCCAGGGCGGGGTACGCCTGCTCCCGGACTTCTGAAGGCGACGCCGGTGGGCTGAGGATCGGGAGGGAAAACGCCGGACGGGGCGACACCGCCAAGCCGAGTGCGGGGCCGGAGATGATCCGGCCCCGCGTTCGCATTCGGTGATGCCACGGGCTCGACCGGTGTGTCATACCAGATCGGGCAATCGACTGTGCATTCGGAGGGACCATCACGGAAGAATGTCACACGGAGGAACGGAGGAATGACAAGCAGTTCTCAATTTCCTCCGTTGTTCCGTGTGAGCCCCTTCGTCTGTGGGCGAACGCACGATCATTCAGCGGAATCGGCATCATGTCGCCCAGATGGAAGGTCCGCGCCCCCGGGGGTCATCCTCGTCCCCCGGGGTACCGACGGTCGGGTGAAGCTCACGGCATCGCGCCGCCGTGCTGCAGCAGGTAGTCCCACGCCATCTCTTCCACGTGCGCGTTCGTGACCAGCGACACCACACGGCGGTCGCGGCTGATCGTGACGGAGTACACCGCGGGCAGCGGGATCTGCGCGAGGTCGTCCAGCCCGCCCGCCGCCAGCGACTCGTCGACGTAGGCGCGGATCGGCTCGGCATTCCCGCGGATCATGGAGCAGTAGACGTGCGGGCGCATCCTGGAGGGGACGCGTTCGCACGCAACCCGCTGGTAGCCGAGGCGGTCTTCGAGCAACTCGAGCACGCTGCCTCCCTTGATCCTCGGACCTCCCGGTCCTTCGGCCCACCTGCCCGTGTCTGCCGTGCGGCGCATGCCCGTCGACCGGCCCATGATCTCCAGTGCCGCGAGCATCACCGGGTCGGGCCGCAGGCGCACGCGCAGGGTGTCGCGCTCCATCGGCGTGACCACTCGCACCTCGTCCACGTAGCCGATGCGGTGGATGACCAGCGTGTCGCTCGTGGCCCGGGTGGATGAAAGGGAGAAGGCACCCATCGCGTTGGTCTCCTCTACCGCGCCCGCGACTTTCAGCCGTGCCGATGCCCCTGCGACCGCCGCTCCCGTCGCCGAATCGGTCACCACGCCGCCCACGGGCTGCTGGGCGGAAGCTCGCGCGACGCCGGTGGCGGCGAGCGGGATGGCGAGGCAGAGGAGAAGGCGCGTGCGCATGGTGCCGGCCGATGGATGGGGAATCCCGATCCTGCCTTGCAAGAACGTACGGACCGGGCGAAACGGACATGGAAAGTGGGGCACGAATGTCCCACAGCGGACGGCGAGAGGCGTTGCGCATCGGCGGGAGGTGGGATTCACCCGGCGCTCGGGGAAGACTCGACGCCATCGCCAAACGGTTTCGTCATCGCTCGCAGAAGAGGGCACCGCGTTCCGTCGCAGCGAGGGATGTTGTTGCTGTGTATACACTTACGATTCTAAAATCCGGAATATTGTTTTCGGCGTGGCGCCGTTTCCCCAGTGATCGCGGGGGGCTTAATGTGCGGTTAAGAATCCAAATAAAACCTTTTGGCGGTTCCCCACGTCTTAATCCGCAAGCAGCACGCAGTACCCGAACCTGGAACCCTGAGCCTACCGAGGCCCCCAATGAACAAGAGCATCGCCAACACCGTCCGCGCCGCCTTCGCCCTCTTCCTCCTGGGCCTTGGCATGTACGCAAGCATCGACAGCCTGGTGGCCAAGGAGCTGGCCAGCCGCGGCCTGAGCACCTGCGGCGACGCGGAGCACCCCTGCGCGCTGGCCCCGCTCACCGTCACCGCCAGCGCCACCGGCCGCATGGTGACCTCCACCGCCGCCGACGAAAGCCGGATGAACGCCCTGGGCGCCGCGCCCCACGCGCCCCACGTCGCGACCGCCGAGAGCTGACCGCACGACCCCCTCGGCCTCGCTTTCCAGATAGATGCCCCGGCGCCGCAGCAGTGCGGCGCCGGGGCCGTTTCGTGGGTAGATTCACGGTCCCGTGGCCGAGGTCGTGAAGGCCCCGCCCGATGCTCCGGCGCCCGGCGGATGGAAACCGCAGCAACGATACGGGAAGCCTCGCAAACAGCGCGAGACCGTGGGGCCCGCATCGCTCGTGAGGGAGGGTTCGCTGAACTCCGGGCTCTTTCAGCTCAACAGCACAGGTGGATGGTGACGATGGCGCGGGTGCTGATCGCGGGGTGCGGCTACGTGGGCAGGGCGCTCGCGGGGATGATGGCGGCGGACGGCCACGACGTGTGGGGGATGCGCCGCAACCCGGCCGCGCTCCCGCCCGGCGTGCATCCCCTCGCCGCCGACCTGCGCGACCTGGCATCGCTCGACGCGCTGCCGCCCGCGCTGGACTGCGTGGCCTACACCGCCACGGCGGACGAGTCGACCGACGAGGCGTATCGCGCCGCGTACGTCGATGGCCCGCGCAACCTGCTGGCGGCGCTCGCGCGGGCGGGGCAGCGGCCGCGGCGCGTCGTCTTCACCAGCAGCACCTCGGTGTACGCGCAGCACGACGGCGAGTGGGTGGACGAGGATTCGCCCACCGAGCCGGCCAGCTTCACCGGCCGGAGGATGCTGGAGGGCGAGCGCGTCTTCCTCGGCGGCCCGTTCCCCGCGACGGCGCTGCGCTTGGGCGGAATCTACGGCCCCGGCCGCGCGAGCCTGGTGGAGAAGGTGAGAGCGGGGCAGGCGGTCTGCGCGCCGGGGTCCAGCTGGAGCAACCGCATCCACCGCGACGATGCCGCCGGCGCGCTTCGCCATGTCTTCGCTCTGGAAGACGCGGCGCCCGTCTACCTGTGCGTGGACCGCGAGCCGGCCGACCTGTGCAGCATCCAGCGCTGGCTCGCCCAGCGCCTGGGCGCCGCCGAGCCTCGCGTCGCCACGGATCCGTCGAATGCGCCCGGACGCACGCGCAGCAACAAGCGCTGCAGCAGCGCGCGGCTGGCGGCGAGCGGCTACGCCTTCCGCCATCCCACCTTCCGCGAGGGCTTCGAGGCCATCATCTCCGGATAGCGTCTCGCCGCGTGCGGCATGGAACGGTGCACCCGGGGCGGGCACCGCGGCTCGGGCCCGCCCCGTGTCAACTCTGGCGCCCGTCGCACGTTCACACGAGAGGCCTTCCGCACCGTCCTCCGTTTCCGGAGTGGACCATGATCTTCCCGCGCCCCATCTCCCGCGCATCCGTCTTCCTCGCGGCCACGATGTCGCTCGCCGGATGCGATTCCGTCACCGGCGGCGTCGGTGGCGACGGGCCGCGCTTCGACACGCCGCTCCAGCTGCCGGTGATGGGGCTGGGCGCGGTGACGGAGCGCGTCACCTCGGAGCTGACGGTGCGCGGGAGCTGGGCGTACACCGGCACGCACCGCGACCCCGCGCGCGCGCCGGGCAACGCGATCAAGGTGTGGAACGTGGCGGGCGCCCAGCCGGTGCTGGTCGATTCGGTGATCGTCCCCCTCCCGCCGGAGCCGGCCCCGCCGGGCATCCGCGCGGACGTGGGCCGCGACGACGACGACGGGCACGAACCCGCCGAAGAGCCCGCCACCGACCGCATCGGTGACGTGCAGATCTCGGACGACGGCGCGCTGCTGGTCGTGGCCACGGAAGGCGGGCCGGGATCGATCCTCGTCTACTCCCTCGCGAACCCCGCCAGGCCGGCTCTGCTCGCGCGTTTCGCCAACACCGACACCGGTCCCGGCGTGCACACGGCCCAGGTGTCGCGGGTGAACGGACGGCTCTACGCGTTCCTGTCCATCGACCCGCGCCCGTCCACCGCCACGCCGGCGCGGCTGGTGATCGTGGACCTGGCGGATCCCGCGAGCCCGCAGATGGTGATGTCGCGGGTGATGGGGCGCCCGTACCAGCACGACGTGTTCGTGCGCGACGGGATCCTCTTCACCGCGCTGTGGCACGACGGGGTGGGGATCTGGGACATCGGCGGGGGCGGCCGCGGCGGGAGCGTGGCCAACCCGGTGCTCCTCTCGCGGCTGGAGACGGCGACGGGGTACGTGCACAACGTGCTGTGGCTGCGCGACCCGCGCAGCGGCGAGAAGCGGTGGCTGTTCCTGGGCGAGGAGCACCCGACGCCCGAGGGCTACCGCGGCGACGTGCACGTGGTGGACGCGGCCGACCTCGCCCACCCGCGCGAGGTGGCATTCTTCCACGTGGAAGGCGCCGGGTCGCACAACTTCTCGGCCGACGAGGACAACGGCATCCTGTACTCCGCCTTCTACAACGCCGGCGTGCGCGCGCTGGACGTGCGCGGCGACCTGTCGCGCTGCGAGGCCGCCGCCCGCGCGGCCGACGGCCGCTGCGACCTGGGCCTCATGCGCCGCGAAGCCGCCCGCGGGCTGAACACCCCCGCCCAGACGAGCGGCCGCGCGGTGATGGTGTGGGGTGTGGAGTACGAGGACGGCGTGCTCTACGCCTCCGACATCTTCGGCGGCCTGTGGAAGCTGGACGCCTCGGCCGTGCGCTAGCGCGGGACCCGAACCCGGGATCCGCACGTCGTCGCGGGAGGTTCCGTGGGGGCGAAAATGCGAAGGAGCAGAGCGGGAGACGATCCCGCTCTGCTCCTTCGCATTTTCATTTGCCGACGCGGCTCTACGTCGTCGCCGCTTCCGGCTGCGCGAGCGCGTCTTCCAGGTCGCTCCAGTCGGGCTCGGGCTGCTCGGCGTAGACGGGGTTGGACAGGTAGCGCTCGCCGAAGTCGCAGATGATGGAGACGATCAGCTTGCCCGCGTTCTCGGGGCGCGCGGCCAGCTGCAGCGCCGCCCAGGTGATGGAGCCGCTCGAGATGCCGGCGAAGATCGCTTCCTCGCGTGCCAGCCGCCGCGCGGTGGCGATGGCGTCGTCGTTGGTCACCCGAATCACCTCGTCGTACACGCCCCGGTCCAGGTTGCCGGGGATGAACCCGGCGCCGATCCCCGCCTGCTTGTGCGGGGCCGGCTCGCCGCCCGAGAGCACCGGGCTCTCCGCCGGCTCCACCGCCACCACGCGGACGCCGGGCTTCCGCTCCTTGAGGTAGCGCCCCGCGCCGGTGATGGTGCCTCCGGTGCCCACGCCCGACACGAAGACGTCCACCTCGCCCCCCGTATCTTCCCAGATCTCGGGCCCGGTGGTGCGGTAGTGTACGTCGGGGTTGGCGGGGTTGTCGAACTGGCGCGGCATCCATCCCCCGTCGCCCAGCCGGGCCAAGATCTCCTCGGCGCGCGCGATGGCGCCCTTCATCCCCTTGGCCCCCTCGGTCAGCACCACCCGGGCGCCCAGCGCACGCAGCATGTTGCGCCGCTCCACCGTCATCGTGTCGGGCATGGTGAAGATGCAGCGGTAGCCGCGCGCCGCCGCCGCGTAGGCCAGGCCGATCCCCGTGTTGCCGCTGGTGGGCTCCACGATCACGGTGCCGGGCCGCAGCCGCCCGTTCGCGGCCGCGTCGTCGAGCATGGCGGCGCCGATGCGGTCCTTCACCGAGTTGAACGGGTTGAACCCCTCGTGCTTGATCACCACGCGCGCCCCCAGCCCGGCGGCAACGCGGTTGAGCTGGATCAGCGGCGTGTCGCCGAACGTCTCGGTGACGTCACGGTAGATGCGCTTGCGAGGCATGGTCTGGCTCCGTGGCAGGGCGGGGAAGGCAGAACGGCGCGCGGCTCTGATTCTGATACTCCGCTCCCGCCGCGCAGTGCGCAACCGCGGCGAGCGGTGCGAGGAGTCAGCCGTGCACGGCCTTCTTCAGCAGCGACATCTGCGCCGTGTGCGCCACGACGTGCTGCACCACGCCGTGCAGCAGCACGTAGAACGACACTCCGGAGCCCATCGGCCGGTCGCGCGCGTCGCCCACGAGTTCGTCCAGCCGTTCCGCGGGGAAGCGCTCCGCCTCGTCGATCAGCGCACCCAGCGACGCCTCCAGCATCTCGCGCGTCCAGCGCCAGTTCTCGTCGCTCGCATCGGGCTGCTCGGGCCAGTCGCCGTCCTCGGGCTCGCGGGCGATGCCGGTGGTCAGCCGCCGCAGCACCTCGCGGTTCCACGACGTCATGTGCAGCGCGATCTCCCACAGGGTGTGCGCCTGCGGGATGGGCCGGTGCGCCGCCTGCGCGGGCGTCACGCCCTGCAGCACGTCGGACACATTGGATCCGTACCACGGGTCGCCGTCCCACAGCCGGCGCAGCTGGTCGGCGATGCGTTCGATCTCGCTCATCGGGTAGCCATCGATGTTTGAGGTTCGGAGACTGACGATCAGCCCGGCGTGAGGCCGGTGACCACGACCATGGCCACGAACAGGGCGATGTTGGTGATGGCCACGAACTTCTGGTACGCCGGGCGGCCCACCGCGGCGCCGCTCACCTGGATCAGGAAGAAGGTGCTCTCGAACGCGCGGTCGGCGTTCAGCAGCGGGTCGCCCGAGATCACCACCGAGCGGATGGCGTTGAGCACCGGCACCAGGGCGACGAAGCCGAAGAACCAGCGGTGGTTCGCCAGGAAGTGCGCCTTCAGGTCGATCTCGCCCTCGCCCTCGAAGTCGGGGAGGAGCACCACGGCGCTGAGGTACAGCGCGATCGGGGTCAGCAGGAAGAAAAGGAAGGCGAAGAAGTTGGCCGACACCGCGCTCCCCACGGTGAAGGTGCTCCACCAGAACTGCACGTGCGCCAGGAACACCATCGCCACGCCCGCGCCCCACACCCACCAGAAGCGCACGCGCAGCCGGTCCACCAGCAGGTTGCCCACCCCCGCGAGCACGTGCGAGATGCCCAGCCCGATCACGATGGAGACGAGGACCGAGAGGTATTCGGCGGTGCTCACGGCGCTCCCGGCGCGGCGGGACAGCGGATGCAGCCGTTCGGTGTCATAGGGCTTGTCAACGATGGAAGAGGGTTGGCCCACGGGGGAGACGCGGCACGAAGCGCATCAATTCATCGCCATCCCCCAGCCGCCGTCAAGCATCGCAGTCGCCTACACCGCGCGATGCCCCCGCAGGCTGTCCCCTGTCCCCTGTCCCCTGTCCCCTGTCCCCTGCAGTTCCATGAACCTTTCCCCCCGCACGGCCCCCGCCCTAGATTCAACCCACACGCCCAGCCACCCAAGCCCCGGCCCCTCCGCCATGCCCGTCAGTGTCGGCGTTCCCAAAGAGACCGCGCCCCTCGAGCGGCGCGTCGCGCTGGTCCCCGAGACTGTGCAGAAGCTGGTGAAGGCGGGGATCGAGGTGGTGGTGGAGCACGGCGCCGGCGAGGGCGCGTTCGTGAGCGACGCCGAGTTCGAGGCGGCCGGCGCGCGCATCGGCGGGCGCACGGAGGTCTATGGCGCGCGGGTGATCGCCCGTGTGCAGCCGCCCCCGGCCGACGAGCTGGAGCTGCTGGCGCCCGAGCACGTGCTGATCGGCTTCCTGCGGCCGCTGGACGACCCCGCCGGCACCGCGCGGCTGGCCGAGACCGGCGTGACCGCGCTGGCCATGGAGATGGTGCCGCGCACCACCCGCGCGCAGAAGATGGACGCGCTCTCGGCGATGGCCACCATCTCGGGCTACAAGGCCGTGCTGCTGGCCGCCGACGCGCTCCCCAAGTTCTTCCCGCTGCTCACCACCGCCGCGGGCACGGTGCGCCCGGCCAAGGTGCTGGTGCTGGGCGCGGGCGTGGCCGGGTTGCAGGCCATCGCCACCGCGCGCCGCCTGGGCGCGGTGGTGAGCGCCTACGACGTGCGCGCCGCCGCCGCCGAGCAGGTGGAGTCGGTAGGCGCCAAGTTCGTGCACCTGGCGCTGGACACCACCGGCGCCGAGGGCACGGGCGGCTACGCGGCCGCGCTCGACGAGGAGCGCCAGCGCCGCCAGGTGGAGCTGCTGGTGCCGCACGTGGGCGACAGCGACGTGGTGATCAGCACCGCGCTGATCCCCGGGATGCCCGCGCCGCTGCTGGTGAGCGAAGCTGCGGTGCGAGCGATGAAGCCCGGCTCGGTGATCGTGGACCTGGCGGCGTCCAACGGGGGCAACTGCGCGCTCACCCGCCGCGGCGGCACGGTGGAGGAGGGGGGCGTGCGCATCTTCGGCCCGCTCAACCTGCCGGCGCTGATGCCGGTGCACGCCAGCCAGATGTACTCGCGCACCGTGGCCGCGATGATCACCGAGTTCGTGAAGGACGGCGCCTTCGCCACCGACTTCGACGACGAGATCTTCAAGGGCGCCTGCGTGACCCACGGCGGCCAGGTGGTGAACGACCGCGTGCGCGGGATGCTGCAGAAGGCAGCGGCGGTGTGACGGAACGGCGGGTGCGGGGTACTTCGGAGCGGGTACGAGCCCGGATCAACCTGAACACACGACGCGAACGATGACGCAGCTGGAAGAAATCAAGGCGGCGGTGATGCGCCTGGCGCGGGAAGACCAGGCGGAGATCGCAGATGCGATTCTCGCCAACATCGCCGATCCCGGGCCGCTGAGCGACGCATGGAGAGCCGAACTGGACCGCCGTGAGGCCGCGTACGAACGCGGCGAGGCCGAGCTCATCGACAACGACGAGGTGTTTGCCCAGCTACGGGCTCTCCTCCGTTGAAGCCGGTCCGATGGCATCGCGTTGCGCTGGAAGACGTACGGCAGGCCATGGAATACTATGGATCGCATAAGGAGTCGTTGGATCAACGGTTCCTCATGGCCCTGAATGCCGCCATTTCGTTGATCCAGGGCTTTCCCGGGCTGGGTGCCCACGTCCACAAGCGGTACCGGCGCTTCATCGTGCACAGGTTCCCGTACAGCATCATCTACCGGGAACACAGCGAGTTTTTGCGGGTGGTGGCCGTGATTCACCACAAGCTCGGTTCGGAGGGCTGGATCGGGCGATGAGTCGATGCGACCAGACACGGGTTCGAACACCATGACCGACGACATCAACCTGGTGGAGAAGGCGGCGCTGTCGCTGACGGAGGGGGCGCGGGCGCGGCTGGCGCGGGCGCTGGTCGCGAGCCTGGCCCCGCGCGACCCCGACACCGCCGCCTGGTTCGGCCCCGCCGCCGAGCTGGTGGACGCATACCTGGCCGACGTGCAGGGCGCCGCGCCCGCGCCGCCGGCCGGCGTGGGCGTGGCCGGCGAGCCGCACGACGCGCGGCTCGACGACGACCCCACGCTGGCCGAGATCAAGCGGCGCCGGCAGGAGATCCAGAGCGGCGAGGTGTCGCTCTTCGAAGACAACCTGATCGTGGCCGAGCTCAAACGGCGGCTGGGCCTGGGCGGCTGAGGCAGGGCAGGGCACACCACGGTTCGGCAGTCCCACCCCAACGGCATCCCACCCCCCATGACCATCACCCTGCTGTTCGTGTTCGTGCTCGCCGGGTTCGTCGGGTACTTCGTGATCACGCGCGTGCCGCCGCTGCTGCACACGCCGCTGATGTCGGCCACCAACGCCATCAGCGGTATCTCGCTGGTGGGCTCGCTGGTGCTGGCGGGGGCAAACCGCGGCAACCTGGCCACCCTGCTGGGCTTCATCGCGGTGACGGCGGCCACCATCAACGTGGTGGGCGGCTTCCTGATCACCGACCGCATGCTGAAGATGTTCAAGCAGAAGCTCCCCGGCGGCGCGGCCGGGGCCGACGGCGCGGCGAAGGCGGTGACCGGCGGCAACGGCGCCGCCCCGCGTGGGGAGACGCCGTGATGCTCGCCCTCCTCCAGCTCCCCGAGACGGCCGCGAGCGGCCCCGCGCTCGACCTGCGCGAAGCCGGGATCCAGCTCACCTACCTGGCGGCCGGCGTCCTCTTCATCCTGGGGCTGTACTCGCTCACCAAGCCGGCGCGGGCGCAGCGGGGGATGCAGCTGGCGGCGGTGGGGATGCTGCTGGCGGTGATCGGCACGCTGCTGCACAAGGACATCGTCCGCTTCGAGTGGATCATCGGCGGGCTGCTGCTGGGCACGGCGATCGGCTACCCGCTGGGGATGTTCGTGCCGATGACGGCCATGCCGCAGCGCATCGCCATCAGCCACATGTTCGGCGCGCTGGCGGCGACCCTCGTGGGCGTGGCCGAGTACCAGCTGCACGCCGGCGGGCCGCCGCACGCGACCATGGCGGCGCTGGGGTTCGAGGTGATGTTCGGCGCGCTCACCATCACCGGCAGCTTCATGGCGTTCGGCAAGCTGCAGGGGTTCATCACCGGCACGCCCATCACCTGGCGCGGGCAGAACGCCATCAACCTGACGCTGTTCGCGGCCACCTTCGGCATCTTCGCCTACCTGGTGGCGAGCCCCGGACACCCGGTGCTGTTCTACGCGATGGTCGCCATGTCGCTGGCCATCGGCGTGCTGATGGTGCTCCCCATCGGCGGCGCCGACATGCCGGTGGTGGTGTCGCTCCTGAACTCGTACGCGGGGCTGGCGGCCAGCGCCACGGGGTTCGCCATCGGCAACACGGTGCTGATCGTGTGCGGCGCGCTGGACGGGGCGAGCGGCTTCCTCCTGTCGGTGCTGATGAGCAAGGCGATGAACCGCAGCTTCGGCAACGTTCTGTTCGGCGCGTTCGGCGCCGCGCCGACCGCCTCGGCCGCGGCGGCGGGCGCGGAGAGCCGCACGGTGCGCAGCGTGACGGCCGAGGACGTGGCGGTGCAGCTGGCCTACGCGCGCGAGGTGATCGTTGTCCCGGGATACGGGATGGCGGTGGCGCAGTGCCAGCACCAGGTGCGCGAGCTGGCCAGCCAGGTGGAGAAGCGCGGCGGCACGGTGAAGTACGCCATCCACCCCGTGGCCGGGCGGATGCCGGGGCACATGAACGTGCTCTTGGCCGAGGCCAACGTAGCCTACGACCGGCTGTACGACCTGGAGGAGATCAACGACCAGTTCGAACAGGCCGACGTGGTGCTGGTCATCGGCGCGAACGACGTGGTGAACCCGGCGGCGAAGAGCGACCCGTCGAGCCCCATCTACGGGATGCCGATCCTGAACGTGGACGCGGCACAGAGCATCGTGGTCCTCAAGCGCAGCATGGCCGCCGGGTACAGCGGCGTGGAGAACGAGCTGTTCTACCACGACCGCTGCGCCATGCTCTTCGGCGACGCCAAGAGCTCGCTGCAGCAGCTGATCACGGACATCAAGGAAGTGTAGCCGGCCACGCCCACTCCCCCGCGATCTGCGCGGTAGAGGGCGTGCCCATCGCTCGACACATCCATCTCCCTCGGAACGCGCCGCGGGTGCAAGGCCGGCTTAGCGCATCTGCTGGGAGCCAGCGCGACGCGAAACTTCGTCGGTTAGCTCCTTGATGAACTCCTCGACCACTTCGGCGGCGGCACCTCCCACCCCCGTGAACGTCTTCTTTTCGGCCCGGATGATGGCGTCCTCATCGGCGAAGTCGGTGCGCACCGAGAGCACGTACTGGATGTACTCCCGGCGAAGCTCCGTGCGGGCTGCCTGGTTCCTGAGCCGCGAGCGGTAGTCTGGCGGGGTGATCTGCCGGGAGCGCAGCTTGAGCTCGTCCTTGAGGCGTTTCTCGACGCCGCGCAGCACGGTCTCGGCCTCCTTGCGACTCTCGCTGTAGACGGTGCGGCGGCCATTGGGCGCCAGGGGCAAGCGCTGCTGTTTGCCCAGGCAGGCGATGGCGGATTTCACCTCCGCCAGGATCCACCGTTGGATGCCGAGCGCCTTCAGCGAGCGCTTGATGTCGTTCCACGACCATCCCGCCGTCTCCGACGCCATCGCCCGGCACCAGCGGTCGAGCCACGTGGCGAGCGCCTCGCGATGCTCCGCCCCGACCTCCCGCTCCTCGATCAGCCGCCTGAGGTGCTTCGCCATGAGCAGCAGGCGCGTGGCATGATCGGGATAGACCACCGGCATGTGGCGGTCCACTCGTCCCGGTCGGATCAGCGCCGGCTCGATGTTGTCGATGTAGTTCGTCCCGAAGAAAAAGCAGATCTCCTGCCGGGGGCACGCGTCGCGCAAGTCCTGCAACCTGTTGAGCATGGCCGGCACGACGAGGTCCAGGAAGCGGGGCCGCTCGTTGGGCTGCCGCGACCGCTGCAACAGCAGATCGTCAATCTCGTCGAAGAGGATGGTGACGCCGCGGATGTTGGATAGAAGCTGAAAGATCAGGCGTGCCTCGGCGTCGATGCGGTCCTCGCCCATGCGCGTGAAGTCCGCCGGAGTAATCCGCACCAGCTTCGACTCCCGCATCGGCGAGCTGATGGAAAGGTGCCACATGTCCGCCGCTAGGGCGTTGGTCAGTGCCGTCTTGGACGAACCGGGCGGCCCGTGCAGCACCACCGAGTAGATGGCGTCGGTCTCTGCCTGCGGGTTGCGGGTGTCGCGTGCCATTTGGGCAAGCGTGCGGTGCAGGCGGTGACGGTGCTGCACCCCGAGGTCCACCGGGTCGATACCCCCCAGATTGGTGGAGAGCGGCAACACGGTGAAGCGCCGCTTGCAGAGCTGCCAGATGCGGTGCTCAATGAGCACGCGGATGTCCAGGAGCGCGTTGATGACCGCTGCCGTGGTCGTCATGTGGATGCGGTCCACCTGGCGATGCCGGTGCATTCCCCAGCCGACCTCGGTGCCCCCGCCGCGAACAGGCACGTGCTTGCGGGTACGCTCCAGCCAGCGCACGAACCGAAACAGCACCCGGTCGGCAACCTTCACCTCCGGATAAAGGTACAGGGTCGCGACCAGGGTCCACACCGTGTCGGCCGTGGAAGGACGCATCCCCATGATGCCGTCGCGCGTGAAGTACGCGTGCCCCATCCTCCAGCTTCCGTCCACCTCGGCGCCCAGCACCACCTTGTCGATGGCGTTGTGCACCTCGGCGGACGAGTTTACCAAGCCGCTCTTGGCGGCCACTGCCAAGGCGCTGGACAGCTCCGCCGCGTCGAAGTCGCTGAGGTTGCGCGCCGTCGCGAAGGCGATCTCGCGCTCCATTACGGCCTTGCACCACTCCGAGGGGAGGCGGACGCACGCGGCCAACTCGTCGGCGACCCCCTTGTTGGCGTTCGCGAGCTTGGCCAGTTCGACCGCCACTTCCGATAGCGTGGCCGGCGCCGGGGTGACAGGCACGACCGCGTCACGCAGCAACGCCGCGATGCGGCGGCACAGTGCCAGCGCCTCGCTGGCGGAGCGCCCAAGGTCTTCGCGGTACTGCTCAAGGTCACGCATGGGCGGCTGCGCAAAGAGCATACTGAAGGGGGACCTCTCCAGCGAATCCAAGTTCCCGCCAGGACCTGCGTTGCCAATGATCTCGGATTCGATGAGATCCAGGACCACCGCAGTCTCCGCCGACGCGCTGCCGATTTTGTCGCGCAACTCGTTCAGGCCCGTGCCGAACGCCTGCATCAGTGGGCGCAGATCGGTGGGAGGACACAGGTGAAGGTCGTCCGCCAACTCGCCCGCGCGAGTCGCGCACGCCGTGAACGCGTCGCGAGCGATGGCGATGGGTGCAAGTCGCATGAGATGGGTGCGCAGCCGCTCCAACTCCGCCGCGATCTCCCAGGCCACCAGCATTTCCTCGAAGGGAAATCGCGTCGCCATCAGCTTGTCCAGGTTGCTCAGGCTCTCGGCGATGCGGTTCAGAAGATCCGCGCGGCGGCCGCAGACGCGCCGAAGCAGGTCCAGCGTCAGCAGGCACTTCGCAGTGACGTACGCCGTTGGGCTGGACGGCTCCACCCCCGCGCCGATGTTCAACGGGTCTGGGTAGCGCCGGTAGAGCGGCCATACCATGCAGAAGAAGGCGAGGAAGCCGATCCCTTCGTGGGCATGCCCTTCTCCCCCGCCCATCAGGACGCGGAACACCTGGGCCGAGGTAAGCGGGTTCAGGCCGCCGAAGGTGTCGCTCTGCAGGATCTCCACGCAGTGGTGAAAGTTCTCCTTTTCTGCAGTCTCTTGGTCCGTCGCCGACGAGTCGTACGGAGCGGGGAAAAACGCCGACGCAACCCACTTCTCCACCGTGTTGCGCCGGAACAGGCGGTTGTCCTCGAGCCACTCGAACCGCCGCCGGTCGGCATAGAGCATCTGCACCGTCGCGCAGCAGAGCGCTTGGGTGAGCTTGTTGTCGCGCGAGTAGGCGCAGCCTTCGCGGCCGATCCACACGGGGAACTTGGGTGGCTCCTCGGGGTCCGTGGCCGCAGCCTCGGCGGTACGGCACAGCGTCTCGACCGGGCCGCGGAGGATATCGTCGATCTTCCGTATGAAGTCGATGTAGCGGTGAGCCTGCTGCTCCAAGTCCGAACCGATCCTGCGCCCGTTCCTTGTGGTCATTCTTTCCTCTCCGGCATCGAGGACTGCGATCGAGTAGACTCGACATGAATCAGCCACAACTAATGTCGTTTCGAGCCCGGCGTGCGCAAGGCAAACATTTGCGCCCTGAGCAGCCAAGGTGAGCGGGAGGCTTAGGTCGCCTGGTTTGGCCGAGACGAGCGTGGCCTGCGACCCCGCCTGGAGGAGATCAACGACCAGTTCGAGCAGGCCGACGTGGTCCTCGTCATCGGCGCGAACGACGTGGTGAACCCGGCGGCGAAGAGCGACCCGTCGAGCCCCATCTACGGGATGCCGATCCTGAACGTGGACGCGGCGCAGAGCATCGTGGTCCTCAAGCGCAGCATGGCCGCCGGCTACAGCGGCGTGGAGAACGAGCTGTTCTACCACGACCGCTGCGCCATGCTCTTCGGCGACGCCAAGAGCTCGCTGCAGCAGCTGATCACGGACATCAAGGAAGTCTAAAGATAGACGGGCGCGCGGGCGTTCCGTCCGAAGCAAGGAGATTCCGCGCTGATCCGTCCGGGTGCCCCCATCGTGTTCTCGTCACGTCGGACGAGACCGGCACTGCCTGGTAAGCAGAAGCGAGGATGTGTATGCACATCGCGTGGGAAAGGTCGGGGCAGCGGCCGCAGCGCAACCAGCGCCTGCGGGGTCAAGACATCCGCTTAGCTCGTTGCACACAACGAAAGTCTTGTGTTCGAATTTCGTCGCCTTAGTATCTACTACTCAGGCGCTGCGTTTCCGTAGCCACTCGGTTGTCGAACTCCCCCTGATGACCCTTGGTAGCGGTGTCCCATCTCGCAACCTGGTGCGCTTCCAACGCGACAACTTAAGCGAACAGCGCTGGTTCGTTCCCCGGGGGCGCATACCCGAGTCGCTGGGCCGCCTTTGAGCCCCGATTTCCATTTGCCTCCCTTCCCGTCTTCAGGAGCTCTGACAATGAACTGGCGAGAAACAGCACATCCGGCCCGGCTCGAGGAGATCCGCGAGAACGGCGTGGTCCGCTGTCACCTGTCTCCGCGAAACTGCACGATCCGGGAGGGCCAACACGGCTTCTGTGGCGTGCGGGCCAACCGGGGCGGACGGCTGGTTACGCTCAATTACGGGAAGTCGGTTCACGCCACTGAGGAGACGATCGAGACCGAAGCGGTGAACCATTTTGCCCCTGGCGAACGAATCCTGTCGATGGGCAACATCGGCTGCATGCTGAATTGCGATTATTGCCACAACTGGAAAACGTCGCAGGCACGCCACGTATCGGACGCTGATGTCTATCATTACACGCCCGAGCAGGTGGTCGGCATCGCGTTGCAACATGGGATCCGGGTCCTTTCGTGGACGTACAACGACCCCGTGGTGTGGCACGAGTTCGTGACCGACACCGCCAGGTTGGCACGAGAGGCTGGCTTGGTGAACCTATTCAAGTCCGCGTTCTTCATCTCGCCCGAAGCCGTCGACGAGCTGCTGCCGGTGATCGACATCTTCTCCATCTCGATCAAGTCGATGGATCCCGCGTACTACCGCAAGCTCACGAAGGGGTGGATCGAGCCGGTGCTGGAGGGCGCCAAACAGGTTTACCGCGCCGGGAAACACGTGGAGATCTCCACGCTGATGGTCACCGACATTTCCGACGACGAGGAGACGGCCCGAGCGATCGCCCGCTTCGTGACCGAGGAACTCGGCCCCGAGGTGCCGCTGCACGTGGTGCGCTTCCATCCGGACTACAAGCTGACCAACACGATCCGGACACCGATCCCCCGGCTGGAGCGCGCGAGGGAGGTGGCCATCGAGATGGGTGTGCACCACGTCTACCTGGGGAACGTCTATGACACCGACGCCACTACGACGTATTGCCGCCAGTGTGGCACACAGCAGGTGACACGCTACGGCCTGAATGCGCGCATCGTTGGGCTGACCCCGGACGGCGCGTGCACCGGGTGCGGCGCGAACGCGAATTTCAAGCTGATGCCCTCGCCGTCCGAGCCGCGCGAACAGGTGGATTCGCTCCCTGCCGACGGGGTGCGGACCGCCAGCCACACGTGGCATGGCGATGTGCGCTCGCTGCACGTGCAGGTGCGGAACAATTCCGGCGAGGTACGAGCGGTCTACCAGCGCCGCACCGGAGACCCCGACGCTGGAACCGGCTGGTCCGTGCTGCGCCTGCACCCCGGCGAGAGCTACCGGTTTATCGCCGCCAAGGCTACCCCCGCCGAGACCGGCGTGGAGGTCGCGATTCCCGCGGGCGTGGACTCCAGCCTTCACGAGGTGTTCGACCGGGCACACTTCCCGACCGTCGAGATCTCGGCCGGCTCGCTCAACGAGGATGTCACACCGCTGCCGCAGTTCATCCCAATCCGCGGAATCAAGCGCGACGTACCCGAGCCTGCACTGGTCGAAGAGCCGTGACCCGCGCCAGCCTGGTCTCGCCCTGTACGGATATGTCCATCCGTCCTCGCCGGCACTCGCGGTGCTCTCCCGCGCGCCCGGTGCCAGCCGCAGGGTGGGGCGAGACCTGGCGGAACAACAGACACCGGCTGGCGTGCAAGGAGCCCTCGCTTCTCTGGAGGGCGCCATCGCCGGGAGCGTGGCTGCCGGGGGGAGCACCCGTGTGGCCGTTCGACGACGTTTCATTAACCGCAGCGGCATTCCCGCGGCATCATTCGCCTACAGGCGCGAACGTGCGAGGCAGGCAACCTTGATGAAAGCGACCACGCGTGCGCTGCATACCCGGGTCGATCCGGCGCAGGCGCTTCCCGCCGTGACCCCCCTCTTCCAGAACAGCGCATTCACGGCCGAGTCACCGTACTTCTACACGCGCAAGAACAACCCGAATATCGCTGAGCTCGAGGAAGTCGTCCGCACGCTCGAGGGCGCGGAGCACGCGGTTGCGGTGTCATGCGGGATGGCCGCGATCTACGCGGCGGTCGACCTCCTGTCACTGGGCGACCTGATTGTGGTGAATCGGCATACCTACGGGTGCACGCTGCGCTTGTTCGATCGGTTACAGGTACGACGAGGGCTGAGGGTGGTGAACCTCGACCTGACCACCGCTGAGGGCGTGGCGCAGCTTCCCCCTGGTACGGCGATGGTGTTCTTCGAGACCCCCACCAACCCCTTCCTGCGCACCGTGCCAATCGCGGAGGTGGTCGCGCGCACGCGGGAGACTAGCCCCGATGCGCTGGTGGTGGTGGACAACACGTGGGCGACACCGCTGTTTCAGAGGCCGCTGGAGCATGGCGCCGACATCTCGCTTCACAGCGCGACCAAGTACTTCTCCGGTCACAGCGACGTGATGGGGGGGGTGCTGCTCACGAACCGCACGGACGTGCATTCCGAGGTGCTGCAGACCCGGTTCTACGGCGGGCTGGTGCTTGACCCGCACAGTGCCTGGCTCCTCCGGCGCAGCTTGCAGACGCTGGAGCTCCGTATGGCCCGGCACCAGGAAACCACGCGCGAACTGGTGGAGTTCCTGCGTGCCCGACCGCAGATCCGGCGCTGCTACCATCCCGAGGTCGACGGCCGGCAGCTGACCGGCTACGGAGGGATCGTATTCATTGAGTTCCAGCCGAACCTGGCGCCGTTCCATGACGAGTTCGTGTCCGCGCTCACGCTGTTCGGCACCGGCACCGGGATGGCTGCCGTGACCTCGATGGTGGCACGGCCGTACACCGGAAGCCATGCCTCGCTCTCTCCCGATGAAAAGACGCAAATGGGGCTTGGTCCCGACCTGGTCCGGCTTTGCTTCGGGCTTGAGCACGTGGACGACCTGAAAGCCGATCTCTCCGCTGCGCTCGAGGCCGCCGAGCGCAAGGCGGAGCGCGGAGAAGGCCAGCCGGAGGAAGCGCGCGAGCTGGCCGGAGCGAGTGCGGCGCATGGCGGCTGACGCGCCTGTCCGACCGGGGCTGTCAGCCCGGGTGCGGCGTGTGGCCGTCCCGCCGGTGGACAGGATCAATGCGGTCCGGCGCGCGCTGGAAGCCGGCGGCGCCTCGATCATCAACCTGGGGCAGGCCGTGCCCGACTTCGGGCCGCCACTAGACGCGGGCGAGATCGCCCGGATCGTGGGCGACCCGCGGGTACACGGCTATACGCCCGATGCCGGGCTTCAGGAACTGCGCGAGGCGGTCGCGCGGCGGCTGGGGTCCGGGGGTGGGGTCGATGCCGAGCGCGTGCTGATCACCGCTGGGGCGAACCATGCGTTCGCCATTCTTTGCGCCACCCTGTGCGACGAAGGCGACCGCGTGGGGCTCCTGTCCCCCTACTTTCTCAACCATCGCATGGCCGTGGAGGGGAGCGGCGCCGAGCCCGTGGAACTCGGGCCCGCCCCAGATTTCGGCTACGACCCCGACCAGCTCGGAGTACTCGCCGAAGGCGCGCGGCTCAAGGCGCTGGTCGTCGTGAACCCGTCGAACCCCACGGGGAAGGTGTTCTCGGCGAGCGAGCTCGCCGAGATCGCCGACGTGTGCGAGCGCGCCGGATGCTGGCTGCTGGTGGACGAGGTCTACGCCGCGTTCACCTACAGCGTGCGGCACGTGTCGTCGGTGGCGCTTCCCGGTGCCGATGACCGCGTGATCGCGTTCGGGAGCTTTTCCAAGGAGTTCGGCCTTACCGGCTGGCGCGCCGGCTGGGTCTACGCGCCCACCCGTGTAATCGCCGAACTGCTCAAGGCGCAGGACTATTCGTTGATTTGCGCGCCGCACGCCTCGCAGCGCGTGGCGCTGGCTGCGCTGCGCGCGGCGCCCGAGGGGCCGGCGCCGCATCTCGCCGAGTACGCGCGGCGGCGGAATGGGGTGCTGCGGGCCGTCGAAGCGGCCGGCTGTTTCGACGTCTACTCCGGGGAAGGCGGGTTCTTTCTTTGGTTTCGTCCGCATCGTCCGATCGACGCGGAGCGGGAGGTGCTGCGGATCATGGAGCTGGCGGGCGTGTGTCTGGTCCCAGGCGGCGCGTTCGGCACCGCTTGGAGCGGATGGCTGAGGCTGTCGTACGGGTGCGCGCCCCTGCCGCTGCTGGAAGAGGCGGTAGAGCGGCTGGCGGCCTACTTCCGCGCCTGAGCGTGGGCACATAACGGGGAGTATTCTCGTGACCAGTACCGGGCGGGCGATCCGCGTGTTCGTGACAGGCGGCACGTTCGACAAGGAATACAATGAGTTGCGCGGCACGCTCGACTTCGGCGACACGCACGTCCCCGACATGCTGCGCTTGGGCCGGTGCAAGCTGGGCCTGTCGGTGCGCACGCTGATGATGATCGACAGTCTCGACATGACGGAGGAGGACCGCGCCACCATCGTGGATCACTGCCGCCGGTGTGAGGAACTCGAGGTGGTAATCACCCATGGTACCGACACGATGGTGGAGACCGCGCGTGCGCTCGCCCACGCCGTGAGCGGGAAGACCGTGGTGCTCACCGGCGCGATGGTGCCATACGCGCTGGGAAGCTCCGATGGGCTCTTTAACCTGGGGAGCGCGCTGTCGTTCGTTCAGGCGTTGCCGCCCGGTGTTTACGTGGCCATGAACGGATGCTGCTTCGCCTGGGACAATGTTCGCAAGAACCGGGAGACCGGGGTGTTCGAGCCTCTGGTGCGGGAATCTCGGTCCGGAGACGGCCGCGATGGCTGAAGGGGGCCGTCCCTGCGTTCCCCTGCGGATCGCCTTGGGCGAATACGACACAGGATGGCTCGACCCGTCGGCCTCGCTCCGGCGCGCGGCGTCGATCGTGGCCGCGGCGTCGAGCGCGGGCGCGCGGCTGGTGGTGCTCCCGGAGGCGTGCGTCACCGGGTGGACCATGGAACCCGCCAGGTGGGCCGAGGACCCGGACGGACCCTCGGCAATGGTGCTCGCCGGGCTTGCCCGCACGCACGGGGTGCACGTCCTGGTGGGGCTTCTGACCCGCGCCGACGGGGGCTTCTACAATTCGGCCGTGCTCTTCGGGTCGGATGGCGGCCGCCGCGGGGAATATCGCAAGCAGAAGCTCTTCGCCCACGGTGGAGAAGACGCGGTGTACCGCCCCGGGGGCAGTGCCGCGGTCTTCGAGATCGGTGGCGTGCGGGTGGCCGCGTTCATCTGCTACGACCTTCGCTTCCCCGAGCTCTTCCGCGCGGTGGCGCAGCGGAGCGACGTGATGGTGGTGATCGCGAACTGGCCTGCCGTCCGCCGCGCGCACTGGGACGTGCTTCTGCAGGCGCGAGCGATCGAAAACCAGTGCTATGTGGTAGGGGTGAACCGCGTGGGCGAAGGGGGCGGCGCCCGGTACGATGGCGGCTCGGTTGCCTACGGCCCGTGGGGCGAGCGTCTGGTCCGCGCCACGGAGAACGGGAGGCCTGCGATCGCGGAGGCCGACGCCGCCTGGGTCGCAGGGATCCGGGACGAGTTCCCGTTCCTCCACTCCGTGCCGGAGTAGGCCCTCGGCGGGGCAGGAAGGCCGGTACGAACCGTTGCATCGGATGCGACGGGAGGCAAGCCGACAGGGAGGGTGTCAAAGCCGGTTCATTTGAATGGAGCTACGATGATCCTGGATCACATACGCGACACGCATGACGGCACGATCCTAGTCCCCGGGTTTCACCGGGGGCATCTGAGCCTGGTTCCGGGCGCGCAACTCTACGTTTCGCTGATCGAGCCGCCGCCGCGCGATTATGGCAACGGGCACTGCGAACTCATCCTCACGCCGTTCGCCACGCCACACCGTAACCTGTCGCACCTCACGTGCACGCTGGTAGACCAACCGGGCGTGGTGAATCGCCTCATCGAGGCCGTCGCCGCCCTCGGGATCAACATCGTGAAGGAGGAGAGCACGTCGATCAATTCCTCGCACCACCACGTGGTGGAACTGGTGCTGGACTGGAGCACCCAGGGCGCCTCCGGCGGTGGGACACCGCCCCTCATCCAGCACCGTCTTCGATGGCTTGCCTGCAGGTTTCCCATTCATCTCCAGGATTACGTCACCCTGTACTACGCGATCATGGCGCGATGCGGCGACGTGATCGTGATCGATCGCCACTACGCCACCCCGCTTCCCTCCCTCACGATCGCGCCCTTCCCGCCGTCGAACGCAAAGCCGGCGGGGATCGTGGAGATCGAACGGATCCCTCGCCCGGTCGAGAACGGATCCCGGCGCGAGCCTCCCGTGCAGTTCGCTCTCTCCGAGGTGCTGCAGCGCAAGATCCGGACGTTCACCGACATCACGTCACCCGCTCCGCTCCGGTACATCCTCAGCTCGGAGCCGGCCCTGCGATCGCTGCGCGCATTCTTTCCCATGCGCGAGGTGTCAGACCGGATCCTGCACGTGGCGCTTCCTCACGCCGACAAGCCGGGCGCGCTGTCGAGCATCACGCGGGCGCTCGCGCGGAACCACTTCAACATCCTCACCAGTCTCTCGCGGGTGAAGCCTACGCAGAGCCTGTACGAAGCGGTGCTCGAGTTTCGGGGCGAAGGGACGCTTCCGCCCACCACGTCGAACGATCCGCTCGCCGTTGCCCGGTGGTTGCACGCGAAGCTCACCACTCCGGGGAACGGAAACGGTGACGGCCACGAACTCGCCGAGCTCCAGTACTACCAAGTGGGCGTGGGCACGCCGGAATATCCCCGGCGTGCCTACGTGGACGCGATTCCCATCCACTCCGACGACGGGCCGCGGAAGCCAAACCTGCCCATTGTCGCGACCACCGAGATGGTGAACCAATGCATCGTGCGCAGCGAGACCGCCCCTTCCGACGCACCGGCGGATATCCTGCAGGCCCGCCGGAGGCTTCTCCACGACATCCGGGGGCTGATTGAGCGCAAGCCGACGATCTTTCTCTCCTGCCCGCGCGCGGCTGCGAAATACAGCGACCGGCTGAAAGGCGCGATCGGCAAAGAGTTCCCCGGGATCGTGGTGACGGATTACCAAAGCCCGAACCTCCAGCGGATCCTGGAGACGGTGATCGAGTTGATCGAGGACTGCGACTACTTCATCGGCATCTGGCATCACGAGCAACTCCCCCAGACAAGGAAGGCAGGCCAGCGGCGGAAATGGGACCGTCAGGACGAGCGCGCGCCGCCGTCTCTATCGCCGTGGATGCCGTTCGAGTATGGGATGGCGCGGAACCTCGGGAAGGAGTGGATTGTGATCCACTCGGACCGGCTTCCGGAAGACATCTCGACCCGGATCGACAGCAGCATATCGCTCCCTTCGTACAACGAGCGCTCGTTCGAAAAGAAGACAATTCCCATTGTCCTCGATCACATCGGGAAGCACTGGGCTAACCGGACGTCTTGAGCGACCTTGAGCAAGGTTCCGCATCACCACAGATACGCGTGACGCAGCTGATCCGCGGACGCCTGGAGTTCGGGGCAGCAGCTGATCACGGACCACGAGGAGGTGCGCACGGCCCACCCCGGTCACATCACCTACGAAGCACCCGCCGGAGCCATCCGGCGGGCGTTGTCGTGTTCTGCGCCTCCTGGCGCTGTGATCTCGCGAACCGCGCGCCCGCACGCGACAAGCGCGCCACCCCCTGCCCCCGCTCGCGCGCCCGCCTGATCGCGGCTATATTCTTCCCGCGCAGCTGTTTGGCCCGTCCCTCCGACTCCGCGGCGCCACCGGAATCGACCCGCGTTCGCCGAGGTTGCCACGGTATCGTTCGACGCACCGACGGAAGTGATGATGCGGGGCGTGCTCCAGCAGTTGAGAGAAGATCGTACGTCCCTCGTTCATCGCCTGCTCCTGGACCGGGGTTCGGCCACAACATCGGCGAGAAGGGACTGGAGTTCAAATCGTGTGCGACGAAAGAACCACGCAAGTGGCCGTACCGCAATGCATTACGAGACAGGTTGGCGCAGCGAGCCGGACAGCAGTGGGCTGTGTGATGCAGTCCGTGTAGATCTCGAAAGGTCACGTTCTGGCACATGAACGTGCTCCTGGCCGAGGCCAACGTGGCCTACGACCGGCTGTACGACCTGGAGGAGATCAACGACCAGTTCGAACAGGCCGACGTGGTGCTGGTCATCGGCGCGAACGAC